>VFQP010000094.1_pt1 | contig 260033 bp, 219 predicted proteins | sample 3512351 | NCBI WGS metagenome assembly VFQP01 (sample SAMN10412372, study PRJNA504923) | tailings metagenome | isolation source: Relicate 1 Philex TSF1 revegetated site | place: Philippines: Tuba, Benguet | collected 2017-08-29 | reverse complement strand
TAACATTGGCCGTAATTTTGCCGTTATCACAAATGGCAACCGAAGTTTCGTCGCAAGAAGATTCTATAGCTAGTATAATGGGCACGTACAAAAGATTTAAGCTACAAAATTATTAAAAAACTATTAAAAATACTGCTATGGGTTATCGCCTCAATCATAATATTGATTGCCGGTGTAGTTTTTTCCCTACAATTTAAGCCTGTACAAACTTACGTAGCCCAAAAAGCAGCGAATTATCTTTCTAAAGAATTAAATACAACCGTTAAAGTTGGAGGGCTTTACGTTAGACCTTTCAAATCTGTAGTTTTAGAAGAACTATTGGTGCTAGACCTGCAGAAAGATACGTTAGCGCACTTTCCAAAATTCTTGGTAAATCTCAATCGGTTTTCTTTGAAAGAAAGAATTTTAGATATCAACACCGTTCAGCTAAACAACGGTACCTTCTTCTTAAAAACGCAGAAAGACGGCAATACCAATCTAGATTTTATTGTTGATTATTTTGATAGCGGAAAACCAAAAAAGCCCTCAAAAAAGAAAAAATTCCAGATTTCATTTGATCGGGTTATTGTAAATAATCTACATTTTAAGTACAAAAACCTTAAATACAGCAAAAAAGTTGATGGCGTAAATTTCGAAGATATCGAAGTTACACAAATGAATGGCATTTTTGAAGGTTTGGATACGAAGAGTCATTTGCTACAAACCAATATCAAAAATCTTACTTTAAGAGAAAAAAGCGGCTTTTATCTTAAAAATTTAAGCGCTCTAACCACGGTAGATAGCAATGCTATAGAGCTTAAAAAATTATTGCTGGTTACCAATAAAACCCGCCTTACCGATTATTATCAAATGAAGTTCAAAACCTTTAGCGACTTTAATGATTATGAGAACAAGGTAAGGATGAAGGCCAGTTTTAAGAATAGCCATATCGCTTCTAGCGACATTGCATTTTTTGCACCTGCGTTAAAGAAAATTAAATTAGATATCGATATTGATGGGCAAATTACCGGATTGGTAAATGATCTAAGAGCAAAAAAACTTTCTGTTAAAGCAGGCAAGGCTACTTATGTAAAAGGCGACTTTTCTATGAAAGGACTTCCTAACTGGGACGAAACCTTCATGGATATGCGAATTGAATTAGCTGGAACTAATAAGAAGGATTTAGACGAAATTTTAACCGACCTTACGGGCAAACGCGTAAAGTCAATTCCAGAAATTGTAAGCAAGTTTGGCAATATCAATTTCAACGGCCACTTTACCGGTTTCCAGAATGACTTTATCGCCTATGGCGAATTTAAAACCAAATTAGGCCGATTGAAGTCTGATGTACACATGAAAATAGACGGAAAAGGCATCCCGTCTTACAACGGAAATGTAAAAACTTATGATTTTGATATTGGCAATTTAATTAACGAAAAGCTTTTAGGCCGCGTTAGCTCTCAGCTCTACATTAAAGGCCGTGGTACCGAGCTAAAAGACTTAAAAGAAGAACTGAAAGGACAAATCAGCTATTTAGATTTTAAAGGTTATCGTTACCGCAACATTGATATCAATGGTACTTTTGATAAAAAATATTTTGATGGAAATCTAAAGATAAATGATAAAAACGTTCAGCTAGATTTTGATGGCGGCGTAAATTTAAATCCTAAATTGCCCGTTTTCAATTTTAAAGCTGATATTAGAAATGCTCGTTTAAAAACACTAAAACTTTATAAAGATTCTTTAAAAGTAGATGCCATTTTTAGCACCAATTTTTCTGGAACGAACTTAGATAACCTACAAGGAAGATTATTGCTGCAAGAAATCAAGATCAATAACCTTAGGGGAATTTATCAGGTAGACTCTGTGTTCATTAATGCTAAAGGCACAGGTATGGAGAGAAGCTTAAACATTAACTCAGATATTCTTGAAGCAGGAATTAAAGGACAATATGACTTAGGCACAATTGTGTCTTACTTTAAAACCATAGGCAAAACCTACGTTCCGTCTTTAAAAACCGAAATTTATAAGTTCAATACACAAGTTTTTGATTTTAGGTTAAAGATAAAAAACTTCGAACCTATTGCCGAGCTCATCTCTCCGGGATTAGAAATCGATAAAGAATCTTTACTTGTTGGTGCTTTCGACTCTAGAAATAACACTGCAACCTTAGGCGGAGTAATTAAACGGTTAAAATTTAAGGGCATTGTGGCTAACAATGTAATTATAGATGAGAGCACTTCTCCGCAACAACTTACGGCAATTATCTCTTCAGACAGGGTAGATTTGAATGATAGCTTGTACATCAAAAATGTCAATATTTCTAACATTTTACGTAACGATAGTTTAGCACTAAACGTTAAGTTATCTAACGCCGACGATGCCAACCAACTCGATTTAAACGGATTGGTAGAATTTCTGCCCGACACGGCTAAAATCAGCATCCTGCCCTCTAACCTTAAAATTAACTACCAAGATTGGACAATAGAGGAGAAAGTGCAGATTGGGTTTAACAAGGGAAAAACTAAAATAGAAAACTTCTCTCTTAGCAACGGCAAACAAGAACTAAAAATCAACGGTATTATATCTGAAGATCCAACAGATGTAGTAACCTTGGCTTTAAAGAATTTCAACCTTAAAACCGTCAATCCGTTCTTAAAATCTAGCGGAATTAATTTGGCAGGTTTAGCTAACGGAAAAACAAAGATATTTGGAGCATTAAAATCGCCGTTAATTACTGATAGTTTAAGAATTGACTCGCTGGGCTTTAACGATACCTATATTGGCCGCTTAACGGATACCTCTTCTTTTAATAGCACTAGCAAAATAGCTACAGTGTATACCAAGATTGTAGCTGCAGACCTAGAAACATTTAACATTACCGGGAACTTAAACGCAGCAGAAAAACAGATAGACCTAAATGTAAAGCTAGATGACAGCGAACTTGCATTGCTAACTCCATTTGTACGCAAATTAGTATCTAACTTAAAAGGAAAAGTATCGGCAGATTTAACGGTTAAGGGAGCTTTTAATGAACCGTTAATTAATGGCAACATTGAACTAGACCAAGCCCAAGTAACCGTAAACTATCTAAAAACAACCTACATTATTGATGATGAGGTTACTGTTAACAACAGTGCCATACAACTGAATAATTTAGTACTTAAAGATCTTGAAGGGCATACCGGAACTGCCAATGGAAGTGTGGACCTTAAAAACATTAATAATCCGAACATCCAAGTTGAGCTTGAAGCCAAAGGATTAATGGCATTAAACACCACTTCTAAAGACAATGCCATTTATTTCGGTAAGGCCTACGGTACAGGCAAGTTTTCGTTTAGAGGCCCTACCAATGATATGTTTATTGATATTGATGCTAAAACCGAAAAAGGCACTGTTTTTAGCTTGCCTTTAAACAGCTCAGAAACTATAAACGATAAAGATTTCATCACTTTTGTAAGTAAAGACACCACCAAGGTAGTTAAAAAAGTATCTAGCTTTGAAGGGCTGAGTATGAAATTTAAGCTAAGTGTAGACCCCAATACTACCGTTAATATTTTTACCGTTTTAGGCAAGCTTAGTGGCACAGGAAATGCAGAGCTTGAATTAAACATCTCTAAAGTTGGCGATTTTGAGATGAAAGGCGATTATATTATTGAAAGTGGCGTGTTTGATTTTACGGCCAGAGAGGTAATTAACAAGCGTTTTGATATTAGACAAGGCGGAACCATTAGGTGGACGGGAAACCCGGTAAATGCACAAATTAACCTTAAAGCCATTTACACCTTGCGTGCTGCTCTTGCAGATTTATACCAAGCTGCCAACCGCGATGCAAGTAGTAATGCTACACAAACTGCCCAAACCGAAGTAGAGATGGGGCTAACTGGGCTTTTAATGAAACCTGACATTAAGCTAGACATCTTTTTCCCTGCCAACCCAGCCATTAAAGAAGAGCTACAATCTTATTTTAATGATGGAAATAACATGAACACCCAAGCCTTGAGCTTAATTATTCAGCGTAGGTTTGCTCCTGGTTCTGGGGCAGAAAACCTGAGCCAACAATTGGGTTCGGTAGGTACAGGTACCGCCACAGATTTAATTTTTAACCAGCTTAACAATGTACTTTCTAGCTTAAACCTCAATTTTGTAGACATTAACATCCGCTCTTTTAACGAAGCGAGTTTATCTGCCAAGTTCTTTAATGATAGGATTATTGTAAATGCCGGCATTACAGATATCAGCAAAAGTTCTATTGATAACGCTATTGGTTTTAGAAATGAAATTGGCCGTGAGGTAGAGATTTTAGGCTTAATAAAGAAAGATGGTAGCTTGGTAGGAAAAGTAGCCAATAAACCACCTACCATTCAAAGCATCTTTGCCAACCCAGGTATTAATCCGTACCAAAATATCACTTCATTTGGTTTAATCTATAACCAACAGTTTGATACCTTTACTGAACTGCTTCAAAAAATTTCTGGCAAGTACCGTAAAGAGCAAAAGAAAAAAGAGGCCGAAAAAGAACGACTTAGTAAAGAGGCGATTATTAACGAAAGCAAAAAGAAACAGAGAAAATGAGTTAGCGGTTAGGTATCAGAAATCAGTATCTAGCAACCGAATTATATCATTGACAATAAGAGCAACCACAAAAATGAGGCTGTCTCAAAAGTCGCTCGTCATCTCGAACGTTAGAGAGAGATCTGCTTCAGAAGTGCTTCTGAAAGAGATTTCTCCTCCTTTGATCGTCGAAATGACGGCATTATTTTACTTTTGAGACAGCCTCATTTTTACTTAGAACGAAAAACGTAGAACCCAAAACCTCTTCTACTATCCTTTCAATATCTGGTGTCCCATTTTATCTCTCTTGGCAATTAAATAAGATTCGTTGTGCTTGTTACTTTCTATTTCAATAGGGATATTTTCTACAATCTCTAAGCCATAGCCGATTAAGCCAGCTCTCTTGGTTGGGTTGTTAGACATTAGCTTCATGTTGGTAATGCCTTGCGCTCTTAAAATTTGAGCACCTACACCATAATCGCGTTCATCGCCTTTAAAACCTAACTGTATATTGGCTTCTACTGTATCCAACCCAGCATCTTGCAGGTTGTAAGCGTGTAACTTGTTGATCAAACCAATACCCCTACCTTCTTGGTTCATGTACACAATTAAGCCTTTTCCTTCTTTCTCAATCATTTCCATGGCTTTATGTAACTGTGGTCCACAATCGCAGCGGCAGGAGCCAAAAATATCTCCAGTAACACAAGAACTATGGATACGTGTTAACACCGCTTCGCCTTCTTGCCACTCGCCTTTGGCAATAGCCATGTGGGTAGCGCCATTACTCAGTTGGGTGTAAGCAGTCATTTTAAAATCGCCCCATTGCGTAGGCAAATTTACAGTTACTTCTTCCTTAATTAAACTCTCGGCAGCTAAGCGATAGCTAATCAAATCTTTTATAGAAATAATTTTCAGATCATGTTGCTTAGCAATTACCATTAAATCTGGCAAACGAGCCATGGTGCCGTCCTCGTTCATAATTTCTACCAGCACGCCAGCAGGCTCAAAACCGGCTAAACGAGCAATGTCAATAGTAGCTTCTGTATGGCCAGTTCTACGCAAAACGCCTTCTTTTCTAGCTCTTAGCGGGAAAATGTGTCCGGGTCTGCCTAAATCTTCTGGCTTGGTAGCAGGGTTAATTAAAGCCTGCACGGTTTTAGCCCTATCGTGTGCCGAAATACCTGTAGTACATCCCTGACCAATTAAATCTACCGAAACGGTAAACGGAGTTTGGTGTAAAACGGTATTGTTCTGAACCATCAAATTCAGTTCTAACCTATCACACATTTCTTCTATTAGTGGTGCACAAATCAACCCACGTCCGTATTTAGACATGAAATTAATCACCTCAGGAGTTACATTTCTGGCAGCGGTCAAGAAATCGCCTTCATTCTCACGATCTTCATCATCAACTACGATAATGATTTTACCAGCCCTAACATCGGCAAGCGCCTCTTCTATTGTATTTAATTTGATTTCCATTTTGGGTAATAACAAAATGAATGAGGTTTTTGGCCCTCATTTTTAATTTGACTGCAAAGGTACAACCTTTAACAGCAATTATTATAGGTAATTATCATTATCAAGTAAGTTTACCATTATAACAACCCGTATTCCTGTAATAAGGCAAGTAAAATTTTAAACTCAATTTAACTCAGGAAAGCAATTATATTGCTGCTATTTATGGTAACCCCGCTGTGCATTTCTCCCGACGAAAAACTGGGATCCATTTCTATCTGGGTTTAGCACACAAACACCTTTGCTTCTCCATAAAAATAGCGAATGCCTTGACGACGCCTACTGGTTTTCGACGCCAACCGCTTTGTTGCGGTTAAAAAGCCTTTTAAACAACCCAACCACTAACTGTTTATAGTAATCGAGGTCAAATAATGCCGAATCTACTGTAGCTTTATAAGTTAAAAACACACCCACTGGAGTAAGAATAATTACCGCCATCCACATACCGATTACCGGATCTAGCGAACCTTCTTTGGCCGATTTTTCTGCTACCGTAGAAATAATGTGGTAAACTAGGAAGAAAATAACAGCAATTACCACTGGCAAGCCCAAACCTCCCTTTCTAATAATGGCTCCCAAGGGTGCGCCAATAAAGAAAAGCAGCAAACAAGAAACTGCCAAAGTATACTTACGCTGGTATTCGATCTTTGCCTTTAACACTTCCTTGCTTCTAAATTCATAATCCGGAAGTTGGCCTTTAATGGTCTGTTTCAAAGCATCAATCTGATCAAAAGCACTTTGCAAAGCTTGTACCTTTTGGTCTTTGGGTATCACGTCTAACACACTTCCGTTGATAGTTTTTGCAGGAGTATTAACTTTACTATAACCTTTTACAGTAGTACTTTGCTTAAAATAATATTGTGCGTTAGTTTGCAGCACTTTTCCAATACTATCCAAACCTTTGCTCAACGAATCTCTTCTTTGCAAAAGCTCCTTACGATTAAGCATGGGTGCATTATTTTTGAAATTCTGCTCCTGGGTACGAGTCATATCCTTAAAGCTACTGAAGTCGAATTTCACTTCAGTTTGTTTAAAACGCATTCTGGTTAACGTTTGGCGTGGGTTGTAAGCTCCGTTATTTGAGCCTGCTTCTTGATAACGAACCCCATTAACCAGGTTTAAAACCATGTAATTACCATCGGAAGTTTTGGACATTTTGCCTTTTTCTGCCATAATGATCTGTGGAATACCATTACCACTACTATGGTCGTAAATCATGATCCCATAAAGCGAATCTATGGCTCCTTCGCCTTTGCGCTCTACACGCATAGAATAACCCGGAATGCTATTATTAAACACGCCCGGCTTAATCAAAAAAGACAACTTTTTATTTCGAACATCCCACAACAAAGAGCCGTATTTAAGGTTGGCTTTGGGCAGCATGTAATCCGAAAAGAAAAAGGAGGCTACAGCCAAACCTACAATAAGAACCAATAGTGGCTGCATAGCTTTACGCAAAGAAACACCTGCAGATTTGATGGCAACCAGCTCGTAGTTTTCGCCAAGGTTACCAAAGGTCATAATAGAAGACAGCAAGATAGCCAAAGGCAAAGCCATGGCTACGTTAGAAGCCGATGCGTACATCATCAATTCGGCAATGACATACCACTCGAAACCTTTGCCAATTAAATCATCAACGTACTTAAACAAAAAGAACATCAACAAAATAAACATCACAATAAAAAATGTGACGGCAAAAGGTCTAATAAACGCTTTGATTAGCAGTAAATGGATCTTTTTCAATTATGCAAAGATAGACGTTTTTTGCAGAAATTGGATGCCTGTGTTTTTGTGAATTTTAAGCATTTTATCAAAATTGCCGTAACGAGATGTTCGCAAAAGATTATTAAAGCAAAGATTTTAAAAGTTTATTTTTAGACAGCAGCATACAAAACCTATGGCTTTATCGTATCATACGCTTTTTTTTAACCTTTGCCAACAAAAAAATTATTTGCAGCCTATTTCACTTTAGTGCTCTTTAAAATGAATAGCCGTAAACGATCATATTACTGCAAGCCCAAATGTAAAGTTACAGCAATTAGCGCTATGCGCCCAAAACGCTAAGTAAGTAAGTAATTTGGTTATCCCAAATCTGCTTTCTTTCTTGCAAAGTTTCATCGGTTGCAAAGTCGGTAATGGCCAGGGCTACATCATTGGTAAGTTCGTCTTGTACAATCTCCATTTCAAAGTAACAATAGGGCTCATCGTCTACCCATCTAAATTTAACTAGCTTATTTTCTTTAATGCTAATCAATTTGGCTTTTTGCACTTCTCCATCCCATGTAAAAGTATAGGTTTGGTCTCTAAAAGTCACATCGTCTGCAAACCATTGCGACAAGCCATTAGGCTCGTTCAAAAAACTGTATAATATACGTGGCGACGACCTTATGGCATATTCTAATGTAAATTTCTTCTTTTCTGACATCCTTACTTCTATTTTAGTACTGACTATATTTTTCTAAAGAAAAGTAATTTCTTTTATAAATGCAAAGTTTTAGAAAATAAGTATTTCTTATCTTAGCACTTACAGATTTAAGCGTTGCACCAATTAACAAATCCATCAAAATTTATAACCAGTACACTATTAAATATCACTAGCATAAAGAGTTAAAAATAGCTGCAGAAAGGATTTAAAATATTTTTCTTGTTTATTGGATTAAATCCTATATTTGCAGCTCGAAATTCGGCGGGGTAGCTCAGATGGTTAGAGCGCAGGATTCATAACCCTGAGGTCGGCAGTTCGATCCTGCTCCCCGCTACACTGGTAATCAGGCCTTTAGACTTAAAACTCTAAAGGCTTTTTTTATTGGTAAAACATAGGTAAAACATTTTCAATAAAAGTCTACTTTCAAACTTTCTTATATTTGATGTTTAATATCTTTAATAAGAGGTTGTCATTGCCTATATTTTAAATTTTATGTGGTTGCACCCGTGTATTATTTCTTATATTGTTAAACTACTTACAACCAACTTAGATTGTACTTATGGCCCACAAAAAACAACCAGCATTATTTGACGATCGGTTTATGGAGTCATTTGCTGGAAACTCCATAGTAAATGATCAAAAAATTGCAATTATAGAATTAATAGCAAATGCTTGGGATGCTGCCGCAACCGAAGTAAAAATCTCATGGCCTTTAAATGATGGTGATGATTTTTCTATAAAGGATAACGGCCATGGTATGACTGAAAAAGAATTTAATAGAAGATATAGAACACTAGCTTACGACCGGATTAGAGAGCTCGGCCATTACGCATTAATTCCCGAAGAGCATAAAAAGATAATTTCTAAAAGGCCTGTTTTCGGAAAAAATGGAAAAGGTCGGCTTGGTGGATTTGCATTTGGAAATACATTTGTTGTTACGACCATAAAAGATGGATTATCGAACAAATTCAGGATTAGTAAGGATATAGCAACGGTGATGTCCTTTCAGAAACTGGAAGATTCAACAAGTGTCGATGGGCATGGCACTACAATTATCGTAAAAGATGCTTTGAAAGCTAGGTTAAGCGAAGAAGACGCTCGCAAGGAAATAGGAATGCGTTTTCTCGCAGATCCACATTTCAAAGTTTTACTTAACGATGTACCAATTAGTTTCAGTGACATTCCTGAAGAAAACATAGAAAGGTTCATTCTCGAAGTTGAAGACATTGGATCGGTGGAGATTTCAGTTATCGATGTAAGTAATGCTGATAAAAGCACCCAGCAACATGGTATTGCTTGGCATGTAAATGGTCGATTAGTAGGCGAATGTACATGGAAGGGAAGCGGTAACGAACATTTAATAGACCGAAGAAAGTCCGTGGCTAAGCGATATACATTTATAATTAAGGCTGATTGTTTAGCGGATGCCATACTTCCTGACTGGAGTGCATTTATTACTTCCGATCCTAAATTCAAGAAAGTATTTCCTGAAGTTCAGCAGGCTGTGAAAAATCATATTCTAAAGTTAACGCATTCTCAGAGAGAAGAAACTTTCAAAGAGATCGAAGAATCTATTGCTCCGAAGTTGAAGCAAATTGGAATAGTTCAAAGAGAAAAATGGGAAAAGTTTATTAAAGCAGTACAGGAAGATTGTCCTTCTATAGATTATGATGATCTACAAAAATTGGCAACTTTACTTATAAATCTTGAGCAGTCTGAATCGAAATATAGCTTAATAGATTTTCTATCTAAATCGACCGTTGACGAATTAGATACACTAAATGAATTATTAGCTAAATGGGATGTCGATTTTGCGAAAATTGTTTTAGATGAGATAGAATTCAGAACTACATTACTTGAAAAAGTACAATTGAAAGTTTTGAATACAAACTCTGACGAAGTACAAGATTTACAGCCATTATTTCATCGGGGTCTCTGGATTTTTGGGCCGGAATACGAAACCATTAGCTTTACTTCTAATCGTGGGATGACGTCGGTAATTCAGCAGATTTTCGGTGCAAAAGAAGAGAAAGGTTCAAAAAATCGACCAGACTTCGTTATACTACCAGATAGTACATTGGGTTTATATAGTTTAGCAAAGTTTGACGATGATGGAGGCGAAATGGGTATTGATCGTCTCACAGTAGTTGAACTGAAGCGCCCAGGTATCCCCATTGGTGACGATGAAAATAGTCAACCATGGAAGTATATTTCGGAACTTTACAAAAGAGGTTTTTTAGGAAAAACGACTAGAGTAACGTGCTTTGTTCTTGGATCAGAAATAGAATCTGATGAAGTAGACATTAGAACTTATAAAGATGGAGCCGTAAAAATTATTCCATTAACTTACGATATTGTTGTCCGTAGAGCTAAAAGCCGATTGTTAAACTTGCACGATAAAATCAAAAACGTAGCATTTCTTGAAGATGAAAGAATAAAACAATATTTACTTGAAAAAGCCCAGCGGCCATTATTCTAATTGAGAAATACACTAAATTGCATTTTGGATTATCGGATTTTCAGATATTTTTAAATCCTGAATAATTCTTTTATATTGGATCAAAATTATAAGTTTGATCGATGGAAATAATCTGTTTGGAGGATGCAGCTTTCTTCACCTTAATTGAAAAAGTTGTGCAAAGACTAAAGGATAATACTCCAAAAATAGAAGACCGATGGATTTCAGGCACAGAAGCCATGACTATGCTTAGGATCAAAAGTAAGACTACGCTGCAAAAACTCCGCGATGAAGGAAAAATCCGATTTGCTCAACCTGAAAAGAAGATCATTCTGTATGATCGTGAATCTATCAACAGTTATTTATCTGACTCAAGTCGTGAAACCTTTTAGCTATGGAAGAAGAGAAAGACCCCTCACCAGAATACCTTCGTGATTTTAACGACGGTTTTTGGATAGCAGAAAATGAAAAAGATGTGAGCGATATACTTTCAAAGATTGATAGCAACAATCCTCGTATATCAGCAATGAAGGCTGGGGTAAAAACTTACAAAGAGGAAAAATCCCCTGCACGTTACCCATCTTGGTTAAAGCCAAGAACAAGCCGTGATAATAATTCATTGCCAGATAAACAGTCTCCAACAAAAAATATTGATCCCGATAGATAACAGAATTATCTATTAACGTTCATCTTTTGAAGGTGTTGTTTTGCTTGCGCCTGAACTGCCTGGATTAGATGGCTCAGTTATATCCGATTTGTTTACCGAAAAGTCCGCTTTATCTACATCGGGCTGTTTATCCTTATTATTAGTCGTCTCTTTATCTAAAGCATTTTGTTCTTTAGCAAAGTTGGACTTAGAAAGTGCTATTGCTGAACGGGACACTTCTTGTGGCTGACCTGCTTCGGTCATCATATTAAAGGTTATATTATCCTTTGATACATTGACTTGATTAAGATTTACCTGGTTTGCCTGAACATTATAATTTGTATTAGAAAACAACCTATCACTGCGAGAAGAAAAATTATTTTTTGTTTTTTGCCCTGCTTCACGCTTAGTTTCTGCATCATCACGTAACTTAGAAAAATCATCTTGTTTCTTTTCAAAAGCTTCAGTATTTTTTGCCTGCTTATTATAAACGCCATCTTTTACAGCATTCTCACTAAAATCTTGTATTGCTGCTACATCTTTTGGGTCGGCATTTTTGGTTTCCCGACCGATATCCTGAACAAGCTTTGTCTTGACTTCTTCCTTTTGTTGTTCAAATCGAATTTTCTCAGAGTTGTACTTACTTGCTTCGCTTTGCCTTACTGTGCCGTAAGGTTTAGGCGCATCGGTATCTTGGCGATCTTTCGGTAAAGCTTCAATTTTAGCATCAATATCACGCAATTCTCGCTGTGCTTTGCTGGTGTAGTCACTTATATATTCGTAGCCCTGAGGTAAGGTCGGCTTTTTTACATCATTATCATTTTCGTCCATAATGTGAATGTTTTATTTGACAATAATCAATTACTTATGCTAATATATCAAATAATTAATTCATGGTGGGAGGCATAGGATGGATGACTACAAAATAAATTTTAGTGGTATTACTTTCGGAAAGACTGCTCACAAATCAAAAAATCCTAAAGCCATCGAAAACAATACAACTATTTTTCAATCCGATATGGATGACTATATGTATTGGGAGGACTTGGTAGCCACAGCAGGTGTTTATCCGGAACATACCAATCATGCACATGCAGCTATCAAAGTTATGCTTGGTTACCTACCGCACCCCGAATGCCTAATGAAATTCGAGCCTGCTATTCGTGCCATCAGCCATTTAGCCAAATCTGGCGCAATCCAAAGCCAAACTGAACTTTACGATACATTAGAAGATCATATCAAGCCGATGCGAAACTTTGATATGAAGCCAATTGCACGTCGTGAGCTATGCGCAAAGAAACTTAAGTATTATTACGATACTTTCCAGCCTTACGGACAGATTGTTAAAGACAGGCTTACTTATTTGTTGGGCTTCGAACCCAAAGTAGAATATTCATTGGATGTTGAACTAAACATGCGTAACTTCATGAAAAGTGACCTGAATGTTTTTACGGGTAATGTTACTCAATGGGATCATAAAGCCATTGTTGCAATTTATTACATGCACACACTTTTCTATGAAGGTTTGGAAGCCGCTAATAATTCTCCACTCATTGGCATGAATATGCGTCATTTCTTTGATAATGAGCCAAAAGCGCAGCGACAATAACTGCTTTTTTGTAAAAAAAATATTATATTGCGTTAAGCTTTCATTCTTAACGCCATGCAAACTTTCGACTTAGATCAAACCCTTTTAGAATTGGGTAGCAGTGCTACTAATCCTTATTGGACTATTGGTAATGCCGTTGAAGGCGTTCAGATATTTGGTGGAATTGGATCTGGCAAAACCTCCGGATCCGGCAGAAAAATTGCTGAAAAATATTTAAAAGCAAATTTTGGCGGTTTAGTCTTAACAGTAAAACCTGACGAAAAAGATGAATGGATTAAATATTGCGAGCAAGCGGGCCGCTTAGATGACTTGATAATTGTTGAACCCGGCGGCAAACATCACTTCAACTTTTTGGAATACGAATCCAGGCACTCTAAGGGGAAAAGTGCTATTACTGATAATATTGTTCAGGTCTTAAAAACTGTGATACGTGCTGGTGAAGAAAAAGACGCTGGTAAAAGCGATGATGCTTTCTGGGAAAACGCGTTGGATATGCTAATTTTTAACGTTATTGATCTGTGTAAGCTCGCGTTTGGAGAACTGTCAATTCAGTATATGTACGATATAGTTCAAACGATACCTAGAGAAAATGAGAAACTTCTACCGGAAAACGATATCGAGAAATTCAAACCGTTTCAAAAGGCAATGCATCTAGCATTACAGAATGTGAAAAGACAAGTTGATGACTGGGATAAAACGCTTACGGAAGAAGAACAGGAAGCATTTGATCTTGATCCAGCCGCCTATGAAAAGGAAATGGCTATAAGAGTACCGGATTCGAGGCTCTATTTTTTTCTTGATCAATTTTTTATGGAGGCTTTTAAAAACCTAAGTGAAAAAACTAGATCTATCATTGACTTCAGCTTTTCCGGTTTTTTATTTCGTCTGCTGCGCGAACCCGTGTATTCGCTATTTTGCCGTTATCGATCAAGTTTTACCCCTGAAGACAGCTTGCATGGCAAAATAATTCTGCTAAATCTTCCAGTGAAAGTCTATCACAAAATTGGTCGTGATTGTCAAATTATGTTTAAATATATTTGGCAGCGTTGCATGGAAAAACGAGATGTAAAGGAAAACGGCAGACCAGTATTTATTTGGGCTGACGAAGCACAGAACTTTCTCCATGAACATGATGCCGATTTTCAGGCCACTGCGCGGAGCAGCCGCATTGCAACAGTTTATATTTCACAGAATTTGCCGAATTATTATGCATCAATGGGCGGTGAAAAATCCTCCTATAAAGTAAAAAGCTTTTTGGGAACTCTTAATACCAAGATATTTCATGCTAATGCCGATATTGATACCAATGAATATGCTTCGAAGCTTATTGGAGAAGATTATTTGCAAGATAAAACGGAAGGAATAAGCTATGGCAATGATCCAAACTTTAGTTCATCTGTCCGGTATCAATTAACCAGATTAATACGTCCTGAATACTTTATTCAATTGCGTACTGGTGGGCCCAAAAACAATCAGGCCGTTGATTGTATATTACACCGCCAGGGAAAACCTATCCAAAATGGTTACAGCTTCAAACTATTAACTTTTCGCCAACAATAATTTACCATATCTATTAACCTCTAATTTTTAAAAAATGAGATCCAATTACTACTACCGTCAAGTATTCGGTCGAAAAAATCACCTAAAAGAATTTTTATTAACTTTCTTCATGAGCATCTCTTCGGCGCCTCGAATGTTACTCGAAGTATTTATCAGAAAGAACTTTGGTGAGAGATATTTTTCCTTTTCACTAGCTATTTTCACAGGAGTTGTTTTGTTCTTCTTGCCTTTCACTTCAAATGGTATTTCAAGAATGTTTAGTTCTGGCTATGGTTATGGAGGTTATGGCAGAAGTGATAATTCCTTATGGTCAGTAATTACCCATAATCCTCTATGGTATATATATATCGCTGCATTCATTTATTTCTGTATAAAGCGCCGCTCAGAAATTAAGAGCTCCCGGTCAAGTTTTGATTTTGGCAAGTTCAGCAAATACAGTGGAGATATTCATCCCTTGATATTGGCGTTAAGAAAAGATCGCCCTAAGCTATCGGTGCGTCTTATTGAAACAGCGTTAGAACCTGCTCTATTTTTTATAGCTGGCCTAATATTGGTATTTATTGGACAGTCCTTGGGTTGGCTTATTTTGATATGCAGTATTATTTATTCATTGAGCAATAGTGCCGCTTACTATGTTGGCGACAATGCGATGCTAGATATTATAGATAAAGTAATCTGTAATGAAGGATTGAAAGATTATTTTATTGAAGGCAAAGAAGCAGACGAGCAAACAGGCTTCAGAGCCTATGGCAGAAGACCATCTGACCCTGAAAACGGACGCAGGGCTTATGAGAACAGTTTTGATGATTTTGACGAAGTTTTATAATTCCTAAGCTGTGCTTAGGGAAGATGTCTGATTATTTTTTATTAACATAAGCCTATACATTCATTTGCACAGCTTCGCGGCATTAAATAGACATTATTTGTTATAGACAGAACCGGAAAAGCAGACTTCCAACAGCACAGCTATAGTAAATTGTTTGCTATGATTAGAATGATACAAAGTACTTCGGCAGGCCATGCAAAAGCATATTTTGCCGAAGCATTATCAAAAGCAGATTATTACATCAATGACCAAGAGCTACAGGGGCGTTTCGAAGGACGGTTGGCTGAGCGTCTGGGCGTTAGTGGGACTGCGGATAAGCATAGTTTTTTCAGCCTGTGCGAGAACGTTAATCCAGTCACAGGCAAGCCCCTTACCCCGCGAACCAAGGATGATCGCACGGTTGGATATGATATTAATTTTCATGCGCCAAAATCGGTCTCGCTTGTGCATGGATTATCCGGTGATGGTCATATCATTAAAGCTTTTGAAAAATCGGTAAACGATACCATGCTAGAAATCGAAGCTGATAGCATGACTCGAGTAAGAAGAAAACATTCTTACGAAGATCGCAAAACCGGTGAGTTATTATATGCATCCTTTACACACCAAACTGCTAGGCCGGTTGATGGCAGACCGCCAGATCCGCACTTACATACGCACTGCTTTGTATTTAATGCTACCTGGGACAAAGAAGAACAACGGATCAAAGCCGGACAGTTCCGGGAGATCAATCGTGATATGCCTTACTACCAAGCTCGGTTTCAAAAGAGGCTTGCAGATAATTTGATGGATCTTGGATACCATATACGCCGCACGGACAGTGCTTTTGAAATTAAAGGCGTACCACAGGAGGCAATTGACTTATTCAGCAAACGTACTGATGAAATTGGACGTGTCGCCAAAGATAAAGGCATTACAGATCCTAAGGCCATGAGTGAGCTTGGTGCAAAAACACGCGCCAGTAAACAAAAGGGCATGACTATGCCGGAATTAAAAGCGGCTTGGCGCGAACAGTTGAAAGAACTGGAGAGCAGTAATGCAAATACAGTGATCCGCCATAAAGACAAGTCGCAGCCGTTACGATTACATTCTCCCCAGCAATGTGTTGATTATGCTTTGCAGCACCACTTTGAACGTGCTTCGGTTGCACAAGACCGTCGTTTGATCGAAGCAGCCTGTAAGTACAGCATTGGCGAACATAATATTTCACTAAAAGATATTGAACACTCGTTTCAAAACGAGAAGCGAATTATTCGAATTAATGAGCGTGGTCGCAGTGTCTGTACGATGACAGGCGTATTGTTGGAAGAACGCGAGATGGTGCAATTGGCGCGCAAAGGCCAAAATAAATTTCATCCGTTGTATAGCAAGAGTCCTGATATTTCTTTACAAGGTCCACAAGGTGCTGCCCTTGAATATGTGTTGACCAGTCCTCACCAAGTATCGCTGATTAGAGGCGTTGCCGGTGCTGGAAAAACTACTATGATGCAAGAACTTAATGAGCATATTGAAAGATCCGGCAGACAGGTCACTATGCTTGCACCAACCGCTGATGCGGCTAGAGGTGTTCTGGTTTCTGAAGGGTTCAAAGATGCTAATACCGTTGCTAGTTTCCTTAACGATAAAAAACAGCAGGAAAAGCTTTATAATAATGTGCTGATCGTTGACGAAGCAGGTTTACTTGGCACCACCGATACGCTTTCTCTCTTAAAAGTTGCCGATGAACAAAAGGCGCGGCTTATTTTTGTTGGTGATACCCGCCAACATAACAGCGTAGTTCGTGGCGATGCCATGAGGATATTGAACACAGTCGCTAATATCAAGGCGGCCGAAGTTAACCAAATACGCAGGCAGCAGGATAAACAATATCGCGAAGCGGTAGAGGACTTGTCAAAAGGTAATGTGGGAGATGCATTTGACAAACTTGCCGGAATGAATGCTATTAAAACCATTGATCCGCTAAAGCCCAACGAGCAGATAGCGGATGATTATGTGGCAGCAATCCGGCAGAAAAAATCAGCGCTTATTGTTTCTCCAACTCATAAAGAAAAAGACAATGTTACTGCCGAAGTAAGGCAGCGATTGCTAGATAAAAATATGCTAGGCAAAAAAGAACTGGTGATTACGAAACTGAATAATGCAAATTTTACCGAGGCAGAAAAATCAGACTGGCGCGTCTACAAGGAGAATGACCGAATACGGTTTAATCAGAATGTTCCCCAAATTGCCAGGGGCAGCCTTTGGACGATCAATAAGGCTGAGGCTGGGCAGGTTTTAATGATTAATGAACATGGTGAAACGCAATTGTTGCCAACGGATAAATCAAAAGCTTTTGATGTATTCAAAGAGCAAAAACTTTCATTACGCAAAGGCGATAAAGTGAGGATAACCCGAAATGGATTTGATTTGGAAAACCGTCGGCTTAACAACGGCCAGTCAATGAATGTTAAAAATATTAGTAAATCTGGTAAGATCAGCTTGGTTAGCCAAGATGGTAAGACAGCCTACAATTTAGATCAAAGTTTTGGTCATATTGACCATGCTTATTGTACTACCTCTCATTCATCGCAAGGAAAAACGGTTGACAAGGTATTTATTGCTCAGCCTTCATCAACATTTACCGCAACAGATGCTAAGCAGTTTTATGTATCAGTTTCTAGAGGACGTGAAAGTGTTGCTATTTATACAGATGACAAAGATGAGCTTCTTGCCAATGCCTCGCGTTTGGGTGAACGCCGGTCCGCCATAGAATTAGTGGATAGTGGCAAAGCGCGTCATAATGAGCATTTGTTCAACTACGAACGGAATACAGCGAAAGAAGATAATAAAATAATTCCAGCCATAGGCTTGGATCGACCTACAAAAACCGTAGATAGAAATTATGAACCGTGATTTTAAATCAAAATTTGGTGAAATGCAGGATAATCAATCCAAAGCATTCAACCAGGAAGATAACAATGAGTTATACAATACTGCGGGGGTTAACCGAAATATCTGTTTCGCGTGGCCTGATGGCAGGTTGCTTTCATTCAGCTATGCCTATTTGATTAATAGTGCATACGTTCCAGAGGAAAGTTATATACAATTAGAGTTTACAACTCACAAGGTCACTCTAAAGGGATATAATCTGCAAAGATTATATTTTCAAATTTTCGATCAATTAGCACGACTTGTTAGATGCGTAGATGCAAGATATAGCGACTTGGTAAATAGCGATGAAGTTGTAAATGAGATCGTTGTTGCTGTAAACGGATAAAGCTAAAGCCCCTTTCGGGGCTTTGAGCGTAGTTAAGGTTGTAAGCTGTATAAATAATCGATAGCCTTTGAAGCCTCGCTAGCAGCGCGAAATATGGCGCGGTTATCTTCGCGAAGTACTTTCAGCCAATTGTCAATATAACCTGCATGATCGCCCTTCTCGACGGTTGCCAACCCAAAGCCCGCACAAAGGAATGCAGCGCCAAACTCTGCAACAAGTTCTTCGTTGGCGTAATCCTGGTCGCCAAACTTTTTCCCTTTTAAACGGTTGAGGCGCTGCTCGGCACCTGACCAGTGGGTTAGCTCATGAGTTAGTGTCGAATAAAGCCCTTCTGTCGCCGTACATGTAGCTGTTGAGGCAAAGTTTTCGGCATAAGGCATCATGATCTTATCTTTGGATGGAATATAACATGCTCCGCCGTCGTGAAATTCAATTATTGCCTTGGTGTTGGCAACAAATTGTTCGATAGCATCGATCTTTTCACCAAATTCAAATACTTCTAAATGTTCTTGTTGTTTTGGTGGGGTATAACCTTCCAATTGGCAGCGGTTAAATACGTAAGAAGATTTTAAGAAGGGTATCTTTTTGATTTCACCTTCTACTTCTTTCTCGAAGGTATCGTAGTAAACGACCAGATTGCCTTTTTCGCCTTTGCGAATACGCTCCTTTTTGCTTTGCCATTGTTTGAAACTGGCCCACTCATCGCACTGATAATTATGCTTGATAGCTGAAGACCAGAGCAGAACGATATTAATACCGCGGTATCTGTTGCCAGTTGCAAAATTGACGGGAATATTGAAAGGAGAAAAGGAATTATCTTTAAACGGTTTTTGCCAGGGAATGACTCCTCTTTCAAGTTGATCGATGATGGTTGTCGTTACTAGATCGTGAACGTCCAGACGTGGTACTGTAAATGTTTCGCCGCGTTCGGATGGGGAGAGTTGCTGTGCCATTTTGTAAACCTTTCTGTTAAGAGTTAATGGTTGCAAGAGATGTCCAACCGAAGTTCAAGTGAGCGAACCGGCTGTTATTTTGGATGGGCGAGTGAATTGCCCGAAGGGCAAGAGGAAAATAATGGTTGGTGAAGCCGAACGGCTTCGGTTAATCTTGCTGCAAACCATTGACTCTTTCTTGATGGAAAGGCTTTGGCTACAGAAAATCACTTTTCTAACGACCTATCGGAAGCATCTTTGAGCCTATTTTGATAGTTTGATATGCCACTCATTCACATCCTTGAAAGGCTGATAAAAATGGTTCATCGGTTTACAGATCAGTTGTTCTTCATTTTCAAGGAGTGTTTGCAATGTTAGATTTGCCCTGCTTCCGGCGGTATCGTTATCAAACCAGGTGTAGATTGTATTATAGCCATATCCTTTGATGTAAGCGCAGGCTCTCTCAAGCAATGATACAGAGTTTAAAATGATCGCATCATGCGGCGTAATCATATCTGGAATACGAATTGCAGCCGATAGAAAGTCGAATGCGCCTTCAAATACGTTCAGCGTAGTGGGCTTTATAGTTTCGCCGCGAATAAAGGATATTGCTTTAGGTGCCAAACAACTTTTAAGGAAAGGGTTACGTAGTTCAAATCCTTCGTCCTCATTTGGTACTCCAAGTGCAAATATGGTTGAGCCAGTATTTGTATTTTCAACACTAACCTCGCGTAAATATTTATTTGCAAGCTCAACAGGAATGTTTCGGTTAGATAGATAGCGGATCAGACCAAGACGGTTAATAGGGCTAACCTGTTTTAGTTTCCAAGAAGCTTCACGTTTGATAGGTGGCTCTTCAAATTTTGTCGATACTGGTGTATTACCGGCCATATTCTTGATCCAGCGCAACGCATCAACGACTGTGTCGCTTTCGTGTGTGTGTTTGAGGTAGGTACATACCAAATTGATACTATCGCCGCCTTTTCCCAAACCGTGGTCATACCACACGTTTTCAGAGAGCTTCACATGGAAGCTTGCCGTTTTTTCTTGGCGAAATGGCGATTTATACCAATGATCGTTTTGCCGTTCTCGCACAAGTTCGGCACCCATACAGGAAAGGATAGTTGTTAACGGAATAAGTTTTGCGCGTTCAATATTCATCATACGCCTGCCTTATCGCTGAAGCTGGCTATTTATGAATTGATCCAGATCAGACCTCCGATAACGTACCGCACGTCCAACTTTGATCGGTTTAAGATCATATCGTTTAGTGCAATCCCAAACGGCCAATGTGCCTGGGGAAACGCATAAATATTTAGCCGCAGACTTTCGGTCGAGCAGCGGCTCAGGTCGAACCTCTCGCATTGATATTCTCCGTTAGATAAATTGAATGATTTTATGTTTTAAAACACTAAATAGGCCTATATTCCTATCATAACAGTTCAATTTTGTAAATGAGATTTTTATCCTATTAATGACAAATAATGATATGATTAATGTTGGTGATATATGGTCTTTTTATATTTTAATTATTAATTGGATTATTTCATAACTGATAAATAAAAAACCCAACTGGAGTTTAACCAACTTCGTTTTCAGATTTATTATTAAATTTGAGCATTGTCGGCCCGAGTATAAGGAATAACGTTAAAGGGACATGTCTTAGTTTAGGTGGGGTGATGAGCCTGCAATAACTTAAATTTCTGTATAAAATTAAATTTTATGGATTCTACATTCTGTTCAATACTTGCCGCAAAAGAAGGTGAGCCAATAGATGGTACTGCTCCTGAAAAAGACTCAGCTATTTTCATTCCAGCCGATAAATTTATGTGGCATCGGATTTCTATAAAGGAACAGCTTATCGGCTTGCCAAAAAACAGTGATCTAAGCCAAGCTATTGCGTCTTTTGAACGCCCTTTGGTTATCTTTTATGTTCCAAATGAAAGTACTGGAAATCATATATTAGTTAGCACCTCAAAGGGGATCAACTGCTTTACAATTTCTGGATCAAGGACAAAAAAGATTATTCATCGTCTTTACGCGATTTGCACAGACGGAGTAAAGGATGCATGTTGTGCAAAGTTTGGAATTCCCATAGCAAAAGCTTTTTCTGAAGCGTGCGAAAAAGCTCAACTGTCTCAATCTATCGAAGTTTCACATATTGGGGGATGCAGGTTTGCAGCAACCGCTGTTTGTTTTCCGTCAGGAAACTCGTACGGAAGAATGACTACAGAGGATACATTGGATATAATGCGGGCCGAAGAGGAAGGCCTGATTATTTCAAAAATTTTCAGAGGTAATATTTATGTTTCCGAAATTCATTGCTGGATAATGCGTCATAGCATGGAACATTTTGGCTATGTTCCTACGCCAGCCGAGACAGAAATTCTAAAATTGGAAGATCGTTTTAATATCACAATTACACCCAGCCAACAGTCCGAATTTAAATTCGACCTATATCTCAATGAAGTTGAATTTCAGCTTTTTTCAGGATGTTCCAACATTAGTTCAGGGCGTTCAATTACTCGTTCAGTTTATGATTTTGCTTAGTATACTAAGTTATTCAAATGATTAATTTAAAACCTATAGTAGAAGGTACAGATAGTGTAATTTCACAATATAGCGATTTGATGCACTTTTCAAATTCATTACGGATTAGTGAACATCAAAAAATCAGTTCTCAAAAGATATTCGTTTGGAGTGGTTTTGGTAATGCAATATCCAACAATCTTTTTGAGAAGGATACTTGGCTACAAAATTTTGTGGGATTGTTCAGTAATCAGGAAATGTGGCCGTGGAAATTTAAATTTGCTGGTGATGAATTTGACCAATTAGGGAATCAAGACCTAATTGAGGCTCTCGGGCCCAACGCTCGCAATATGATAGCCTCACTACGAATTCGTGCCTTTGACTCGACAGATCAATTTCAAGGTTCAGTGGATTGGTTTGATGAAGTCGTTCCTTACCTCAAGAATGAATACAATGAAAGCATGGAGTTAATAAATCATGTCATTGAAAGTCTCCGCGCTACACGGGAAATGGGAATAAATCTTTTATTAGAAAAAATTTCAATAATAATAAACAGTGATCCTAATAACTCAATTACCCTTACTCCCCATTTACATAGAGACGGAGCATATGGACATATGGAATCGTCTATAGTATCATTTTATTCAGAGCAAATTACCCCCCATTCAAGTACATTATTTTTTCCTGATTTTGATTTTGAGGCAGCTTCTCATTTAAAACCCGTCACTGCCGAAAAAATAACTAATCAATTTCCAAATACTACTGCTTACAGTGTAAACTCTGGAAGTTTGGCCATTTTTAGTGGTAAGCTAGCACGCGATGGATCAAAAGACGATACACGTGGAGCACTTCATATTTCTCCTGAAGGATTTTTCCCCACACGTCGATTGATGTTACTTTTTAGATCAAACATTTCATACTAAGAAGGTCTGCTATGGTTACCAATTTATCGATAAGCGATTTATTTACTTATCCCAAATTTTCCAGACTGGTTAATTTACCAACTGAGGGAGAAGGAATCTCCTTAGATCAAAATACGAGAATTTGGGTTGAAAGCATCTTGGTTAAACATTTCAATGATGAAATCAAAATAGTTTCACCTTACCGTATACGACCTTGGAGTCAGATTTTTAAAATTGAAACAATTCATAAAGGATTATTTTTTTTAAAAATTCCGGCATCTGAATTTCGTCAAGAGGCACAAATTGTCGAATTGATAGAGCATTTTGACTCAGATATTACAGTGAAAATACTTGCTCGAAACGAAAACAATGGTTCATTCTTAATGGCGGCCTTGGACGGAGAAACGTTACGAGCAACAGCAAGAAAACATCTTGATCCGATTATGCTCGAAGATGGCGCATCAATAATAGGGAAGTTTCAAAAAAAAGCACGGGAATTTATTTCTGAATTTGAAAAACTTGATATTCCAAAATGGACACCAAAAATTATAATTGAAAATCTGGAAGCCCTCATCAACGACTCCCGCTTTTTATTTCATTCTGAAATCTCAAATGAAAGCATTAATGAACTTAGATCACTATTTCCTTTTATTCAGGAAAAACTTGATATATTGATTGATTTTGACCATGGGTTGTCTATAGATCACGGGGACTTTCAAGATAACAATTTATTTGTTTCGGAAGGCCGTATGCTTTTGATGGATTGGGCGGATAGTACAATTACTATACCTTCATTCACCATTGGAACTTATTGCCATTCACTCTTACTTGCACACCCAAACATCGCAGATAAATACAAATTAATTCATAATGTATTGGAAACCTACTATTTTGAATTAATCGGTTTGGAATATCATGAACTCTATCAATGCCACGCACTGCTTGTTCATTTTCTGTATCCTGTGATATGCATACTTAAGGTTGAAAGAATTTTAAATTTACAGGTACAAGAATCTGACAAATACGCTGCAGCAATTATCGACTATTGGATTCGGGTAGTAATATCATTCGCTGAAGTCTATCGCAATCAGTCCTTGCGCAATGAGATCATTTAAAAATTCTATCCATTCCTCTTGACTATATTGGCTGTTATCGCAACATATTTTATAAGATTCTTCAACCGAAATTTCCTTCTTTTGAAGGCTCAACACTAATTCAAGTGCAATTTTTGGAAGATTCCATTTCAGGTTGTTGGCCTCAATAATTATTGAATCTTTCTGCTCTTTAATAACAAGTGTAACTGGAACTAAATTAATTGTTGCGGTAAGCGGAGGAAGATTAATGTCATCGATACCGTAGGGTAAAGAGAAGGTAGGGTAAGCAACAGTTGTTTGCTTTACGTCTTCAATAAATCTGTCCATCAAATCCACTTTTAAGAATTCTAAAATTATATCTTTAAAGTTATTTGAGTAATTCTCGAGTGCAGCTGGTTGATGAAGTGGGATATCCTGGCGTAAGAATTCTTTCTTTCGCCCCATCTCTTGCAACCATACAAGCACATCTAATCCAGTTGGAGGAGTGATGCCAAATGTAAGATGGAATGTGGGCTCACCTTGCCCTATTACATCATGCCAACACCCTCTCGGAACATAAAGTAATGCACCAGGCGTGAGTTCTATTGTTTCCAAAATTTCAGTTGGCTGCGAATGTTCGTCGTGGAAATCACGGTGTAATGGAGCAACTCTAGTATTACCGTATAAATGCCATGTCTTATTGCCATACACCTGAACAATAAATACATCATGATCGTCCCAGTGTAATCCGAAACCGCGTGACTCGCTAAATGTTAAATATCCGTTAGCTTGGGATTTAACGTAGAAGTTATTAGTTAGCGATGACGTTATTCGCCTGACTTTGGGGATAGCAACATCAACAGCGTCTAAGACTAACGTCGATCCTAATCGAAGATTATCATATACTCTATTTTGTAAAGTATCATAAACCAACTCTCCCCGTAGTGTTGGTCTCTGCCGCAGTATAGTCAATTCATCAGCAGTTGCTCCCTCGCGTGACATCCTAACCCGAGGATGCGAAAGCCGTTGATTTGAAAGAAACGAATTTAAATCCGCCCAACTCGGAAGGTCTTTGATGGCTTGATCAGTTAGTCGGGTATGAAACCAGGTTTTTCCTTGAATATCAGAGAAAAATTTCTGCTTACTTATCGAATTAAAAAGATTTTGAGTTAGCCAGTCTAATGGATAATTCATACGGATTAGTAGTCTTATAAAGACCTAATCCATATGATAAGAATATCATTCGGATTAGGTTAAAATTGATTAGGATAAGTGGGACTAACTACTTTTGTCATTACTGTCTCCACGACCACCAGTAGAATCAGACATAGTTAGGGCTCCTCTAACATAAGCTTGCGGCAAATCTGATACTTGAGATTTCAAGCGTGTACTTGTCTTTTTTTCTTTTTTCATGATTACTAAGGAATAAAGCTTTTTGACTAAACGAATTTATTGATTCAAAAAGAGAATTCCAAATTAATACTTACGATTTTTAGGACATCACTGCTCATTTTTAAATCTTGGATAAAAAGTAAACATGGTCTCAGTGGCGACCTCAATGGAACTCTTAACAGCATCTAAATTCAACCTTGCATAAACTTGCGTGGCGTGTGTGGATTTGTGTCCAAGGCTCTTCCCTATAATTTGTAAACTGGCACCAGTCAAAGCCTGATAACTACCAAACGTTCTTCGTAGATCATGAAGACGTATATCCATGAGGCCAACAGGTAGCGTAATATTATTTTCTTTTGCTTTACTCAAAAGCCATTTTTGCTGACTAACGGAATTATAAAATGACACATAGGATAGAAGCTTATTGCTTACCCAATCCTTTACCTGAGGATGTTGCAGCCACATGGCAACCGTCGCCCGTTCCAAAATACGTTTCCAGCCCTGGTCATGTTTAACCAAATGTTTTGAAGGATCATCGTCCTGCGGGAATACCCAATGACTGGTAGCAGATTCACATCGTGCCTTTAAAATTTCAACAGCACGGTCGGTTAGTGTGATGGTTTGCGGATCACCGTTTTTCGTCTCAGGGATGCGCCAAAGATTTAGCTCCCACTCAATCTCTTCATAGCGCATCATGAGTGTATTGGTTTTACGTGCACCTGTAAGTAATAGCAGCCAGATAAAATCACGGATGGTTTCATTGCGCTCTTCAGTAATTGACTGAAGGAGATAAGGCATTTCAGATGGCTGAACAAAACGGTCACGGCTTTTCTCTTTAAACTTTTTGATGCCATTGGTTGAATTAGTTTCGTTTAGTGCAATCCCAAACGGCCAATGTGCCTGGGGAAACGCATAAATATTTAGCCGCAGACTTTCGGTCGAGCAGCGGCTCAGGTCGAACCTCTCGCATTGATATTCTCCGTTAGATAAATTGAAGGATTTTATGTTTTAAAACACTAAATAGGCCTATATTCCTATCATGACAGTCCAATTTTGTAAATAGGATTTATATCCCATTAATAACAAATAACCTCTTTGATGAAAACTTGATATAATATTACAAATAAATGCTACTTTGTGATCAAATAGAAAAGCAGCACTGATAATCAAAAGAGAAATAGATGATTCCATTCCAAGGTTGGTTAGGCGAAATAAAAACCTCACTCCATTTGTGGTTAAATCTCGATGCGCGAACTTATAAAAGAATCCACAATATTATCATCCCTGGAAGAGACGGTACAACTCAGATCGATCATTTAATCATATCACCCTACGGATTATTCATTATTGAAACAAAGAATCTAAAAGGATGGATATTTGGTTCGTATAATCAGCGAAGGTGGACACAAGTGATATTTGGCTACAAATATTATTTTCAAAATCCTATCCATCAAACCTACAGGCAGATGAAAACGCTAGCGAAATATTTAGAGATCAACGAATTGTTAATTAACACGGTGATCTATTTTAACGGTAGCTGTAGGTTTAAAACACCTTTTCCTTCAAATGTAATAAATGGACGTTTGTCACGATACATTAAGAGCTTTCAAGAACAGGTGCTTTCTGATAATGAGATTGAATTCATACAACAAACGCTTGATAAGCTGAAATTTGACTCATCTTTCACCACTAAAGATCATATTAAGTCACTACGAGAAAGATATAGTTCAACTGTTATCTGCCCTAAGTGCGGATCTAAACTAGTGGAAAGAATGGCAACTAAAGGCTATGGGAGAAATTCTAAATTTCTTGGTTGTACCAAATATCCCAATTGTCGCTATACGAGAAATATCTAACATATTTTCATTGATTTATCGTATATTTGTGATACTATAATATTAGTTAACATTATTATCAAGCTGAAACTAATAAAATGATATCACTTATCTCTCCGTCAAAAGCACAATTAAAAGTTGCAGATAATGTTAGAGCAAGACGTTTAGCAATGGAATTGACACAAGAGGGGCTGGCAGAACGCGCTGGAGTCCCCTTACCTACATTACGGAAGTTTGAACAGAAAGGTTCTATATCTCTAGAAGCCTTTTTTAAACTTCTTATGGTGGTTGGAGGTATAGACGAAATGATTACAGCTCTAAAACCATCGAAGCCAAATTTCAACTCGATAGATGATGTCTTAAAAAATTCAGATAGTAATTCACGAAAAAGGGGGCGTAAAAAATGAGTGCTCCTTTAGCTGAAGTAAACGTCGGTCTTGATTTCGGTTCAGGAATTCAAGCTGTTGGACGAATGGCCATACGTGATCGAATTATTTATTTTGAATATGATGATGCTTTTATTCAAAAAGGTATTGAAATATCACCATTTCGATTGCCACTACAAAGGGGCGTTATTGAATTTCCCCGACATCCTTTTGAAGGATTAGCTGGAGTATTTAGTGATAGTTTGCCGGATGGCTGGGGAAGATTGCTTTTTGATCGACTCCTTAGGTCTCAAGGTATTTTGCCGGCAAGTATCTCTCCTTTAGATCGTTTAGCACATGTTGGAGTATCTGGAATGGGAGCACTGGTTTATGAGCCAGATAATAGCCCTTCCGACAATCTGGAAAGCATTGATCTAGATCATCTAGCCATGCAAACGGAGGACGTGTTACAGGGCACTTCAGACGAAGTGTTAGAAGAATTGTTGGCTTTAAACGGATCATCAGCAGGTGCTCGTCCAAAAGCCCTTGTTGCTGTCAGCGACGACCGTAAACAAATTATACATGGTACCGAACAACTCCCAGAAGGATTTGAGCATTGGCTGGTAAAGTTTCCTAATACACAAGATGGCCAGGATGCCGGAGCCATTGAATACGTTTATGCACTGATGGCAAAGGAAGCTGGTGTAATGATGCCGGACGTACATTTGTTCTCGTCTCAAAAGGGTGCTGGCTATTTTGCCGTTAAACGATTTGATCGAGAGGGCAACAAAAGACTACATATGCATACGGCAAGCGGACTCCTACATAGCGATTTTAGAACCCCTTCCCTTGATTACGAAGATTTGCTGAATTTAACCGGCGCAATAACTAGAGATATACGTGAAGTTGAAAAAATGTATCGCTTGGCGGTGTTCAACGTGTTGGCACATAATCGAGATGACCATGCTAAGAACTTCAGTTTTTTGATGGATGAGAACGGCGCATGGAAATTAGCCCCTGGATACGACCTCACTTTCTCAAGCGGAATGAATGCGGAGCAAAGTACCTCGGTGATGGGAGAAGGTAGAAATCCTAAAATCAGTCATCTAGTAAAGCTCGGTAAAGAAGCTAAATTAGACAAAAATTTAGTTGAGCAAATTATTGAACAAACGATAAAATCTTTGGATCAATGGACGACGTTGGCAAGAACATACAATATTGTGAAGGCAAACATTTTGCTTATTGGAAAAGCTATAGATAGCAACAAATAATTTGTTACTATCTTCTTTAGACTGAATATTGCTCATCAAATTCGACAGAGCCAATTTCCCTGCGGACTTCAATCTCCTGTATTTTAGCGCATTCTGTTATGATCATGTCAAGAACTGCTTCAATCTTTAAATAATTGTAGTTAGAAGATTTTTTGCGTTGGCTTAAAAACTTTCTCATATAGTCAGTTTTTTTAATCAACTCACCTTGATAAGCTTTCATTCGAGAATTATAGTTATTCCATCTGACAGCGGCATTCTCGGGTAAATCAAGATAGCACTCAATAGCTGCACCTTGCCCATTAATATTTGCCTTATGAGAGCCATTTGGTCCAATAGTGCTGAATTGCTCAAATTCTGACATATCAGGCAATTTTAAGACTCGCATATTTTCAAGTAACTGTAGTTCATGACATCTATTGAAAGTTTCGACTCCCGCAACGTCATTATCGAAAAGAACAATAACATTATTTTGTACAGATATTTTAATTAAACCTTTTAAGAAATTGATCATGTTGCCCGTTCCAGCAAATGGGTAACCATCTTCCATGTCCACATACTCAAAAAAATCTGCCAAGTGTGGTTTTAATAACTTAAAAGCATGTTTAATTATCTTGGTATCAGAACTACCTTCGGTAACGATCAAAAACCGCTTGCTACGATCTGGCAAGCTTACAAAATCATTTCTTTTTGCCCATCCATTTTCCTCAAGATCTTTGAAGCCCCAAATTACAGGCAAATCTTTAGCAGAAGGATTGTTGGCCAATAAAGTAAGAATTGTATAGGGACTTAAATTTTCCATTGCGTCGCCAGCAAAAAACTGAACATATCTTGAATCTTCAACTATTGCTTCAAGTCCGAGCCTCGGAAATATTTCACGCCTAAAAAATTTCCCAAAGTCTTCGCCTCCTTCACCGTAATTTAAAGAGATACTTTGTACATCTACCGTTTCCAATGCAGTCTTCAATTGTTCAAAGCTGAATTTTTCGGTATCAAAATTATTCAGTTTAGAAAGATAAAGAAATTCTTCTCTACAGTAGTCTGTTGTGTAGCCTAGTAATTTTATTCGATCGATAACTTCGCAAAGTGGTTTGGACAAACCTTCTTTATATTCTGTAATAACTCCCCATTCATATTCTCTATCTGGTATTTCTGCCCCTGCATAATAATAAGGAACATTCTTTATATCCGACTCTTGAAATAGAGAGCTAAAATCTGGAAAAGAATGGTTCTTCCCCCATGCAATTTCAAGTCTGCCTACAGATAAACTTATCATTGATCCCATAATATTCTCACTTGCTTTATTAAGCTAATATAACAAACCACGAATGATTTTATAGTACATCAATGAAGCACGATAGTTGTTTTGAATCAGGATGAAATCTTTGTAACGTCATTACAAAATCCTTAGCATCGCATTAGCGGCATTTTCAATAGATTGCCTAACAGGCTCTAACGTCAGCCTCGAATACACTTGCGTAGATTGCATAGATTTATGACCTAGGCTCTGGCCGATAATCTGCAAGCTGGAACCATTGATAGCCTGGTAGCTTCCCAATGTACGGCGAACATCATGAAGTCGGATGCTCATTAAGCCCTCTGGCAATATTAAGCCCTTTTCTTTGGCTTGTGTCTTAATTTGCGCAAATAGCTTGTCTCCAAAATATGTTTCATCAATTTTTTGTTTCAATGCGTCAATCAAGAGTTTTATTGCAGGGTCAGTCGACCACAAACTAATCGTTGCCCGTTGCAAGGTACGCCGCCATGCGCGTTTTGGATCGTTATAATGTTTCTCAGAGTTTTCACCTGGAAACACCCATTCACTATTCGTCAAAAATCTACGGGCTTTTAATATCTCAATCGCACGATCAATGAGTGGGAGAGTAAGTACCTCGCCATTTTTTGAATCTGGAATGCGCCAGGATTTGAGTTCCCAATTGATTTCTTGCCAGCGCATTTGCAGGGTGTTGGTTTTTCTGGCGCCAGTGAGCAGCAAAATCCAGAAAAAATCCCTTACCGTTTCATTCTGCTCTGTGTTTAACGCATACATAAAATGCGGCATTTCGTGAGGCTGGATAAAGCGGTCGCGCGATTTTTCCCTATACTTCTTAATACCCAAAGTCGGATTGATCCCTTCCCAATCCCATTCAATGGCTTTGTTATACATGGCACGCAGGCGCTCTAGCATCCGATTTGCCTGGTACAGGCCATTGTTTTTATGAATGGTTTCATGCAAATGCCGAATTTCTGGCTTAGTGATGGCTGAAAGCTTACGGCTGAACCAATGAGAAAGGTATTTGGTAATTTCTCGCTGATCGTATATCCACGATTTCTTATTTGGTTTGCTATAGCGCTCCATATATTCTTCATAGAGTTCACCCAAGGTCATTTCATCACGCTTGCGGCGCTTTTCAGCAATAAGATCGACACCTTGGGCAATTAGAGAAAGTTTCTGCATCGTAATCTTACGCGCTTCTTCAATTGGTAAATCAGGATATTTACCAATCAGAATACGTTCTTTGATTTTGTTGATATTCTTGCGTAGGTAAAAAGACTTATGACCGGTTGCGGTCAGCATCAGGGTAAGTCCCTTCACTTCGGTATCATTGACAAATACACGCTTGCCTTTTGGTGGGAGAGCTAATGCAGCAATAGTGGTTTTAGTGAACTTGAAGGTTTTTTCATGAGACATTTAAAAACTCCTTTTTTATTATCGAATGTAATGGTGGTGACGAACTGGTGAAGCAAGTTTCTTGCGGCGTTAATAACAAATAATCAGCATTAAACATCAGAACCAAAGATCATGTTGGTAGCCTGTTTGATCGAGGCGCGTACCGGATCAAGGCTGAGCTTTGCGTAAACGCGTGTGGATTTTTCGCATTTATGGCCAAGGCTGCGGCCGATGACGAGCAAATTGGTACCGTTAATTGCCTGGTAACTGCCAAAGGTGCGACGGATGTCATGGATGCGTGTATCCAGCAAGCCAATGGGTAACTCAATCTCATTCTGGGCAGCCCGTTCCCGGATCAGCTTCATCCAGAGATTATTGTAGTTATCCTTCCCAAGCATTGCCTGGCATTCATCAATGATGGGTTTAAGGCGGTCATCTGCATACCATTGGTAGATTGTGGCGCGGCATACGATGCGCCGCCAAGCGCGTTTGGCATTGATAAAGTGCTTTTCACCGTCTCTGATTGATGGGAATACCCATTCACCGGTAACGGTTTGCTGGCGCTCTTTCAAAAGCGCAATGGCTTTATCCAGCAAAGGCAGCAGAACGGATTCTCCGTTTTTGGTATCAGGGATGCGCCAGGTTTCGCGCCGCCAGTCAATCTGATCCCAGCGCATGGTGAGTAGATTGGTTTTGCGCGCGCCGGTCAGCAGTGCCAGCCAAAAATAATCCCGTGCCGTCACACTTGGCTCATTATTGAGTGACTGGATCAGGTAAGGCATTTCTTCAGGCTGGATAAACCGTTCGCGTGATTTCTCGCGGTAGCGTTTGATGAGCCGTGCTGGGTTATCTCCCTGCCAGCCCCATTCAATTGCCTTATTGTAAATACTCTTTAGACGTTCCAATGTACGGTTTGCCTGGAACATGCCATGGTCTTCAACAATCTTCTGATAAAGCTTTTGTACCTCAAACCGAGTAATATCTACCATGCGGCGGTGAAACCAGGGCGAGAAGAAACGATCGATATCGCGCTGATCATGTGCCCAGGATTTTTTATGCAGCTTGCTGTAAAACGCCATATAGTCTTTGCAATGTGCGCCAAGCGTCCATTCTCTAAAAATGGCGCGTTTACGTTCAGCGGCTGGATCAAGCCCGTCGCTAATTTGTTCCTTGATCAGTCTTGCTTTGGCTCGTGCTTTTTCAACGGTGAGGATTTTGGCGCAACCGATGATAATCCGTTCATCGCGGCCTTTGATGCGCTTACGGATATAGAATGATTTCGTGCCGGTAGGGGTGGTATATAAGCCCAAGCCCTTTTCTTGACTGTCGGCAAAATAAAAACGTTTAGAGTGTGTTGGTATGGGTGCATTCTTTATCCAGTCATCGGTTAGAAGAAACGCTTTTGAGTGAGCCATGGTGGCCTCCGTTGGTTCAAGTGTTGATAGTGGTGTACTTGAAATAACGGGTTGCACGTGTTGGTGCTAATAGTATTGCTGGTGCCGCACTGGTGCCCCAATAACGATAAAAGACCATGCATGTAGGTTAAGGTTGATTGATAGTTAAATCTCTGATATATCTATCACAATTAACGCATATCAAATGCAGTTAAGGACAGGTACCAGTCCCTCATAACCTGAAGGCCGCAGGTTCAAATCCTGCCCCCGCAACCAATTATTTCAATTACTTAATTCGAATAAATTTTACTCCTTATCGGTTCTGGTCACCCTATGGTGCCCCACATATCACCAATTTGGCAAAGACCCCTGCTGGCTACAATTATATCAAATACAATTGGTTTTGTGAATCGGTAATGTAGGGCGCCACAAGTCCCCAATAGACTCGTTACTTCTGTATCATTCACATAAATGAGAAGATTTTAAGAGTTGTTTGAAAGGTGTCTGCCAAACCAAGATAGGCTTTTCTCGACAGCAACTTTATTATTGTAAATATCAAGGCCAAAAACCTTCAATTCTATCAATGAAAGCTGCTGCCTAAATAAATCCATATCACCAGGATATTGGTCGTTATATTTTTTCGACAAAATCTCAATATAACTCCCTGGAAAAATAATTTTCCTATTGGCAGAATCAATATCTATATGATCATAGCTTTTAGGATCAGCATTCAGAGCATCTTGAATACGAGAATATCTTTCTTTGCCTTTTACAAATTGCAATTTTTCAATGATCATCGGCCCGACACCACTATTTTGGATACGGATAAATACTAATCCCTCTCTGTCCACGAAATCGATTTGTGGCAAAGGTTTCAGTGACCTTTCATTATGAACACGTTGCAAGTGCAATTGATAAAATGTGCCGAGTAAAGCCAGAATAGAAATAAATAAAGGTACAATATCGGACACGTAACACCATACTGCAAAAAGTTGAATTTACTGCCTAAACTGTCTCACATTTTTGAATGAGGTGCAATCGCTCTTTAGCCTGCAACTCGTAATACATAGGGATAAAACGATGGTAAAGGCTACATTGCGGATCCTTATCTTTGACCCGGTAAACTGGGCAGCCGCTGGTACAAACAGCACGAAATTTACAATTTCCGCATTCATCTGATTTTACATTTTCATGGTGCTCACCATTAGTAATCATGTCTACTAAATCTTCGTTGTGATCAAAGATAGACCGTCCTAAATTGGTTGTATTATCAAACTGGACATGACAATACTTAAATGAACCATCAATATAGATAGCGCCGCCGGAAAAACCTGATGAACAGGTTTGAAAGCCTAATTCATTAGGCTTTAAGTCACAGAATTGATAACGCTGCGAAAAATTCCAGCCACTATTGATCGCATTCTCCATAATTCCATAAGAAATAGTTAGATATTTCTCTAGTAGCTCTGCATGAATAGCTTCCCCCTTAACAATAGAATATCGAAAAGGAATATTCAGTGAGATAAGATATCGAGTTAGATCAGGCAACCCTTCCAGATTGAAATTAGTTACGACCGTGTTCACAGATACGGTGATGCCTTCAGCTATTAATTTTCGAATGTTTGTATCAACCAATTTAAAAGAACCATTCCCTGACCGAAAACTCCTGCTTGCATCATGAATGGCACCTACACCATCAAGCGATACGCCATAGCTAATGTGATAGGTTTTTGAAAAGGCAATAATCTCGTCGTTTAAAATAGTAAGATTAGTAACGAAGGCGATATCAAGCTGACTGCCTTCATCTGCTATTGCCTTTTTAGCCTCAGTGATAAAATCTTTCCAGTTGTTGAACTGTCCCATCGGCTCGCCGCCTGCTAAGCGTAGCTTGATTAGTTGTATGTCCTTTCGTCTTATGACTTCCCTCAATTTGTAAAGCAACTGCTGCTGAACTGCCGTAGTCATTGCTTTACCCGTATTAAGGGTGGAAATGTAACAGTAACTACAGCCGAGGTTACACGCATTAGTAGTGTGTATCCAAAAATTGAGTGAATGAGGTGTATTGGGTTTTTGCGGCAAGGAAAATGCCTGATCAAAACTGATTATCTCGGCTCTACCAAGCATTAGTAAGAATTTTTCTAGCGTTTCGTCGTCTAAGTAAAGTTTTTTGGCTAGCCGGTTTATATCATCGCTTCCATTTACTGCTTGCAAAATCTCATATTGGCGATTGTTAAGTAACCTAAATGAATTAGGAAAGAAACAATTTACCGCATAAGCGTATTCGGAGCTAATCTTATTGATTAGCAAACCCGGAGACTTATGCGGTATCGAATGTTTGTTCATCTCAATTTAGTTTGCACAGTCGCAATCTGTTTTAACGGATGAATTAATGCTGCTACTACCCAAAGTAGATTCAATTAATGCAACATCATCAAATAAGATGTTGTCTTGTGGTGCATTTGTCATGATATTTAATTTAAAAGTGAATATTCTAAATAACTTGTTTAAGCCGGTTCATCAGGGCAAACACTGTACTTGGGTGCCATTTGCCACCTTCATGAAAAGTCGCTATGCCTTTTTTGTTCAACTCCTTTGCAACCGCTCGTACCGTGGTAATACCCCTGTTTCTCATTCGCAGTAATATTGGGCAAAGCTTGAGCGCAAATTCATCAGCTGCTTTTTTATTAGCTATTGCTAATAGTTCACTGTTCTTGCCTAGTTGTATGCCGCGTTTTTTGGCCGCTAATAGAGCTTCTTTAGTTGTGTCGCTAATCCGTTGCCTTTGCTCTTCCGCTACTGCCGCAAGAATATGGATTGTAAAACGGTTTGCATGCGGATTATCTGCTACAATAATCTCTACCTTGGATTTTACAATTCCAGCGATTTGCTCAACGTCACGTCCCAAACGATCCAGCTTCGCTACAATTAATGCAGCTTTATGCTGTCTACATAAGGCAAGTGCTCTAAATAAGCCGTTTCGATGTTTTCGTGTAGATTTAACCTCTATGACATCGCTCAGCAATAGATAGTCATTTTGGGTACAGTATTGTAAGACCGCAGTTTGTTGGGCCTCTAAGCCCAAACCACTTTTTCCCTGCCTTCCAGTTGATACCCGGTAATATGCTATCGCCTGCCTCATTTTCATCCCAAATTTCTGTTAATAGGTTAACCATCGTTTATATTTGAACAGAATTTGGATTAAAAAAGAATTAGCTCAAGGTGTGAAGCCTTGAAATTAAAGAGATTGCTGGTTGTGATTGTTTACTAAATCGGGATTTTTGTTCTTGGGTTGAGGATGGTTTACTCATGAACAAATTTTATTGAAAAAATTTAAGGATATTTTAGCTTTGAACTAGCAAGTAGACTTACAAATTTGGACTAAATTAAAGTCTCATTCAATACAGTCCCATAAATAGATTAGATGCTTAGTCGTGCTGAATTATCATCATTGATAAAAAGCTAGTTTATTTTATCAAATCTGTTGCTCATCATTTTTCCAATTAGTTCATACTTGAGAAAGTAAGAGATCTATTTCTTTCATTTTTTTGTTCAATTCAGTGTTGAGTTCCACCTTTTTATTGAACTGCCTGCAACTAGCAATATTAGACTTTATTTTTATTATTGCCTTGTTGAGTTCACTATATTTACTTTCAAAAGAGATTAGATCATTTATAGATCTTGCGTTGTTATAACGCCCAGATAGTTGTCTGCAAAAATCAAGAAAAATATGATCTAGGCTGCGTTCCAGTTTTAAAGCGTAGCGATTGCTCTTATTATCAAACCAGTCTGTTGAAAAAGTCCAGTCTACGACTGCTGTATTTTCATCCCCAGGATGTTGATGCTTTTTAGATGTCGATATAAGAATCTTGTCCGCATACCGTAGTTGAAAAATTATATAGTATGGTATGGCCTTGTCTATGATCTGAAGTATACTAGAAACATTTTCTTTTTTACGAAGTTCAATTTCAAAGATTTGTATTTCGGTAATTTCTTTACCGCTGAGGTTAATTGTTTCTAGGCTAAGTTTATTTGTCCATCTGATCCGTTCGATCAGGTTAACCATTTGCTTTTTTTGATTAGTATTAGTATAGGTGTCAAATGCATTTTTAGGGACAATCCTATTAACGACGGTTTTTGTAGGTAGTTGTTTTGATAGCGACATGTTATTTCACAACTAGGAAAGAGATAAGCTTGAAATCCTCTATCCCTTTAATTTTATCACGTAAGGCAGTTGTGCCGCCAGCTTTAAATAAGCTGAGAATTTCCTTTTCTTCCTCGTTTTTAAGAATAGAGCCAATTGATTTTTTGAGTAGATTTGAATAGACGCCCATCTCTTTGTATTGATTGGTTTCTGCGCTAAATTTTTCTGCAAGATCATCTATTGGTTCTTTTATACCTTTAGAAAGCAATCGGATAATATCCAAAGTTTTTTTAGAGTCGAAGTGACCGTGAATGACCTGGCCGTCATTATTAAGATAAACTAGATAATAAGGATGCAATCTATTTAATTTATCGATATTAATCTCAGAATTAATGTTTTGCAGAACAAAGATAACCCCTTTCTGCATATCATCAAATGACTTTGCAACAGCGTGAAGTCCAGTTGGAATATTCTTTAATTCTCCATATTCCTTTATGAGATTAGATAAGTCTATCCTAAAATCGTTTAATCCTAAATCTGTGATACTTACACCTTCGCGTAAGTCTTCCAAGTCAACAACTTCTTCTTGCAGTTTGCGCAACTGTATTTTGCGATACTCTAAATCCTTTTCTTCAGTGTTTAGGATGTTGTCATCACCAGTACTTGCCAGATTACTAATTAGCATCTTGCTTTCAACCCGCTGCTTCAGATTGATATACGCATCCAATGTGACATCGGGCCAGAAATTAACCATTGTTATACTTGAATTGATAGACCCAATGCGGTCAATTCGGCCGAAACGCTGAATGATCCGTACAGGGTTCCAATGAATATCGTAATTGATAAGATAATCACAATCCTGAAGATTCTGGCCTTCAGAGATACAATCTGTTGCAATAATAAGATCAATACTTTCGACAATGTCTGGCAATATTTGTTCTTTCCCTTTCGATATTGGTGAAAAGCAAGTTAAAAGCGCATTCAAATCAGTCGGAATTTCTTTGGCGCTACATTGCCGTGTTGAACCTGTTACTAAAGCTGTATTAATCTTATAGCTATCTTTAAGGTAGTCTTTGAGGTTGTGATAGAGATAGTTGGCCGTATCCGCGAACGCCGTAAAAACAATTATTTTCTTATTGCCAGGATTTATTGGATTATTGAGCTTTTGAGCAATAAGTTCCTTTAGTTTATCAAGTTTCAAGTCCATATCGCCCGATAGTTTAGCAATATCTGCTAATAACTCTTGGATAATATCGAGATCGCTAGAAAGGTCTTCTTTCCACCGTGTAGTGTCCATGTCGGCAACACGAACTTTTACATTTTTACCAATAACGTTTTCTTCATCACCCCATTCAGGTTCCCAGTCCATCTCTTCTGATAAAACATCCACCTCTGCTGCCGATACAGCATCAGTTTTATTCCGAGCAATTGCACCTAAGGAAGCTTCTATCTGGCTGCAAATGTTTGTAAGTGTCATGCTAAATGAATCGACTGAGCTTTCAATTCTTTTCAAAAGATTAATCCGCATTAATAATTGTAAGCTTTTCTCTCGATCTTTCTGTGTAAAGGTTCCAGACTTTACCTTTTTATCGTAAAGTTCCGCGTAGTAATTGACCTTACTTGGTAGGATATAATTTAATGGCGAATAAACAGAAAGATTTAATAAAGATAGTCGTTCTGCAATGTCTTGAAAAGTTACGCCACCGTTTTCAGCCAACGGAGAATGAATTGATAACGGTTTATTTCTTGTAGGGAATTTGCCAATATCAGTCGTATCATAGTAGGTTGTAATGTGCTTTCTTGATCGAGCAATAGTGAGACTATCCAGTATTTCAAAGAAATCAAAATCAAGCATTTCTAAGAGGCGCTCAGTTGTTCTTTGCTCAGCTGCGTACTTTGACCAGATATTGAAAGATTGTTGCGCCCTCCTGAAAACCTGCTCTATACCATGGGTAGTCTCAAGCTTACTGTCGATGACGGTTGATGCTCCCTCATATGCCAATGCTAATTGGTTCCTGAGATCATTAAAACGATTATTGACTGGCGTCGCAGACAGCATCAAAACCTTTGTCTCAATGCCTTCCTGGATTATTTTTCTAAGGAGTTTCTGATAGCGAGTTTCTTTGCCTACAATGGTGTTGTTATTTCTAAAATTGTGCGATTCATCAATAACAACTAGACCATAATTCCCCCAGTTCACGGCCTCTAAGTTTCTACCATTGCTCGTACCGCTTTCACGAGATAAGTCTGTATGAAACAAAACATCATAGCGGAAACGATCTTTTGCAAAGATGTTGTTTTTATCGTTATGGCGAAAAGTATTCCAGTTTGCTTCAAGCTTTTTGGGACAAAGTACCAACACATCCTTGTTGCGCTTTTCATAGTATTTAATAACACCAAGTGCGGAAAAGGTTTTTCCTAAACCTACACTATCCGCAATAATACAACCATTGTATTTTTCTAGCTTATTAATTGCACCAATTACGGCATCACGCTGAAAATTAAAAAGTTTGTTCCAAATGACCGTTTCTTTAAAACCTGTCTCTTCATTAGGTAGATTATTAAGTGATAAGTCACTGAGGAAGTTATTGAATATATTATATAACGTAACGAAATAAATAAATTCAGGACTGTTTTCCTTATAGGCATTCTCAAAATACCGTTGTACTGATAGCGTAACGTCCTTTAAATCATCTTCATTTTCCCATACCTCGTTAAAATAATCTAAATAGGCTTTGCTTTGAGGAAAATCAACTTTGTGAATTAGGGTTGGAAAACCTCTTTTCGGCGTTACACCTAAATCCGACGTCGCAAAGCCACTGATGTTAGTATAAGCAACTTGGTTTTCCTCATCATTCGTAATATGAATCATTCCATTCAGATGCAGACCTGGTTGTCGGTTGGACTTAAATACCACTTTTTCCTTTACCCAGTTTGAGCATTCTTTAGCAATAGCTCGCTGGTTTAATTCATTCTTTAGTCTTAGTTCAAATTCACCACCACATAAATGACTCTCGTTAAAAATATGTGGGATATAAAATTCTCTGGATATTTTTTGAAATTTTTCTTCAATAAATGTAGGCGAGGTAAAAATAAATTGAAGTTCATCAATCCCATTTAACTCTTTTTTTAACGCTTCAAAAGCGTAAATTGAGAAGGATGAAGCAGCAATAGACAGTTTACTGGCTTTCTTTATTTCCAGTTTCAATTCGTCTACTAAGCGATTATTTATATTATCCAGCAACTTCATTAATTTATTTTACCTGCACGATCTCCAGTAATTGATCATACGTTTTTACTTTAGAAAATTTAACATCATTGCCACTAATGGCATTAAAATGTTGAGCAGCGCAATGAATTTTTAGCTTTTCAATTTCTTTGAGTTCTAAAACAGAATCAGAACCTTTAGTTTCAGCAACGAAATAAATGTGACGTACTTTCTCTTTATCAAATACAATTGCCCAATCAGGACTATAATTTGCAATCGGCGTAGTAATATAAAAAGTTTTAGGCAGTTTTGCGTAAACAATAACTTCTGTGCTATTTTCTAAAGCCTCTGCAAACTTTGCTTCAATGCCAGAGTCTGTAGTCAGATAATCGTAGACATGTTTTTTTAGTAACTCCGAGCGCCGGATAGTAGATTTATCATTGGTAAAGACAGTTTTAGCATCATGCCGATCTTCAGTTTTGTGATAAACGATATTGTTGATGATAAGGCTCGCTTTGACCTCGTTAATCAGCTTGCTGCATTTCGTAATAAATTCTTCCGGGTTTCGGCGAACCAGCAAAAATTTTTGGGGATTAATACCTTTCAGGATTTGAACAACTGTATGTCTGGTAAGATTAGTATAAGTAACGATTTCACCAACTAGGTCATATACCACGTTCGTATAGATGTCAGAATTTAACTTGCGGGTTGTTCTGTCCGTTTCCTTAAACCCTTCATTATTTTCAATTTGTGCTTTGGTGCTTTGTTGAAGTTCTCCGCTTTTAACTTCATAGCTGCGCTCCTGGATATGCAGATCAGCATTTATGCGGTTCTTGCTATCATTAATCAACTTTTCTGAATCAAAGTTAACTTCGTAAGTAGATTTAATATTGATCTTTTCCCAAAGCGCCTGAAATTCCTTTTTGTTGAAATTGGCGTTAGTGGTTACCTCAATAGAATCCCGGTCATTGTCAGGCAAAGGCACTTCTCCACTGAAAATAGATTTCAGCAAAGTGGTAATGGCGGTTCTGAATGGCTCAAGGTGTTCGGGAACAGGAACGTTGTTCTCTTCGATAAGTTTTCGACCTTCCAGCGTGATCTTATCGTCATCGTCCAAAATATCATTCTTGTAAAGAAACTTATTAAGTTTTTTGGCGGTATCTTCATCAATACGCAGCTCTGCACCCAATTCATTTTTCAATAGCTTACCAACAAAATAATCGGCACCGGCTTTTTGAGGCCGGTTTTTAAGTGTGGCTGCAATCTCACCTTGTAGGCCTTTCGCAAACTCTTCATAGCTTTCTGAAGCGATTACAGTAAGTCGGTTGATTTCATGAACCTGGTCGCCAACGGTATCGAAATCTTGCCTGATCCCATGTCGGTTAACAGATAAACGCATACCGCGCCCAACTTCCTGGCGGCGGCGAATAGTAGCGTCGGAATGCTTTAAAGCACAAATTTGGAATACATTCGGATTGTCCCAACCTTCCTTTAAAGCTGAGTGAGAAAAAATAAAACGTGTTGGCTCTTCAAAGCTCAACAGTCGCTCTTTATCCTTCATAATTAAGTCGTAAGCGCTGATATCGTCCGATTCAGCTTCTTCGCCGTTCCTTGCTTTTTTGGTTGCCGGATCAATGAGCTTTTTCTGCTTATCGATGGAGAAATAACCATTATGCACCCGATGCGCGTCATCACGTTCCAGATATTGCAGATAACCTTCCGGCATATATCCCTTATGACTTAATGCAGGATCATTGTCGTGCAAATATTGGTTGTATTCCTGGTGAAAGAGGTCAACAAAATCGTTTTTAACCAGGTTATATTCTTCTTCAAAAATTTTGGCGTACTCACCAAGCTGTTCTTCACCATCCTTTCCGTAGAGACGGTATTTTTCTACTGAATCAATGAAAAACAAACTGAGGACTTTGATTCCTTTATCGAATAGAGCCTTTTCTTTGGTGAGATGTGAGATAATTGTTTCTCGGATTTGAATACGACGAAACGCTTTTTCATCTAAATCACCAATAGCTTCACCAGCAGATAGCTCCTGACCATTAATAGTAATGCGGTTAAAGTAACCATCTATCCCCTGAACGACGTAATGCTTGTATTGTGGCATTTCGCCTGACAGGTCATAAAGGTTAGTGCCTTCAGCTACTTTCTGACGTATTCTTTTTACGCCTGTGCTGCTGCGTTTCTCGTATTCCAACAAGGCCATTGGTGGCTGACTGCCATTTAGCACAATTTGCTCAAGATACAAGTACCCCGTTGTACCGGTGGAATTTTTTAGATTGATACCTTTGACCTGAATTTTTTTAACCAGCTTCTTATTATAAGCATCCAATGCATCTAGGCGGTAGATTTTATTATATTCCGTTTTATGAGTTGCAGAATAACGCAAGGTAAACAGTGGATTGAAATCCTGCATACCCTCTAATGTTCTGTCTCCATCTACGGATTGAGGTTCGTCGATAATTAATATCGGGTTTGTCTGCGCAATAATATCTATTGGCCTGCGTGTTTGAAAACTATCAATCTCCATGTAAATGCGTCTTGCATCTTTTCCTTTAGCATTAAATGCCTGTGTGTTGATAATCATTACACTGATACGGCTATCGGCGGCAAAGTTTTCAATATCTTGTGGACGACCAGAATTATAAATAAATGGCTTAATCTTATGTCCGTAAATCTCCTGGAAGTGTTCTTGCGTTACTTCAAAAGATTTATATACACCTTCGCGAATTGCTATGCTTGGCACAATAATAATGAACTTGCTCCAGCCGTAGTGCTTATGCAGTTCATACATAGTGCGAATATAGGTATAGGTTTTACCTGTACCTGTTTCCATCTCTATCGTAAAATTATAGCCTAACTTTAATCCTCGTGGACGTTCAATCTTATCGCTTTCAAACAGGTCATTTGCTAATTGCACTTGTTTAATGTTTTTGAGCACCTGGTTGTCCGTAAGTTGTAATGGCCTATTACGGTAACCAATGCTCTCTAATACATCGTCTTCTAACTCTAAAAGATTTACACCTTGAGCAGCGGCCTTAGCTTTACGCACTATGTTGGCGCTTCTCTCCAATGTAAAGCGCGTAGTTTCTTGAGGCTGACCATCAAAGCAATCGACAACCGATTTAACCGCCCGTATTTGAAATTGCTGTTCTTTAAATTGTAATTTCATAGCTTAAATAACACGCATTTCTGTGTCTGGACTTAGTTGCTTCAATAGCTGCTTCACATTTTCTTTAGCCGTATCATCTTTGAATGACGCATCTCTAAAAACAATACGTAATGGTTTATGCTGAGCTATCTCTTTTGCGAAAGCCTCATCAACTCCTTTATCAAAACATGTCATTAATGAGTTGGCAGCTACTTTGAAGACTATTTTGCCGGCAACTTCTAGTCGTTCAATTTTATAAGATAGTGGTAATCCCCAATCTAGCATCACTTGAGCTAAAAGATCATCACTCGTACGGTCAGATTTTACGTTATCAGCAAATAAATCCAAGTTGTTTTGTGAATAATCTTGCGGTCGGTAATAAACATCTTGCATATTGCTTTCGTCAAGACGATATACTCGAAAGCCGTAATCAATGTCTTTACCACTTTCTTCTTTGATTTTCTTTGCTGCTCTTCGAATACGTTCTTTTGCTAAATCAGCAATAGTTTTATATCCTTCGTGATATGCTTCGTTTTTAGGATCAATCTCCACTGGAAGCTGTACCATAATATACTTACGTGTACCGTTATCTTCCGCATTTTGTTGCAAAACAGAATGCGCTGTCGTCGCAGAACCCGAAAAGAAGTCAAGAATGATTGAGTTTTTTGTAGCACCAGAAAGAATTAATTTCTTTAAAAGCTCGGGAGATTTTGGAAAATCCATAATATTTTTTCCAAAAAGATCCTTGATAGATTTTTTGCCATAGTCATTATTTATTTCTTTATCCAACCATAAAGATTTCGCTAATGTCAGAGCAACTTCACCGGTTTCACTTATTAAATAATCTTTTCTAAAAATTTGCCAATTATTATTCACCTTTTCAGCTACTAGCAAATTATTTTCATTTGAAACTTTATCTTTACCCCACGTCCAGCAAGTTTTGATACCCTCAGAAGTTACAGGCAAAGCCTCTTCAATGAATTGTGCATCCTTGGTTGTGGATACTTTCTTTGTAATTGGGTCAACATAAATTGGGTAGTATAGGTTTGGTCGCGTAATAGGATTAAAGGCCTGATTCCGGTTTCTCAAGCCTAGAACACGATAAGCCCCTCTTGAGTCAGTTAGATTATACTCATCTACCATGCTGCCTGTTTTTTCAAGGCCACACATTGTGGAATTCAAGAAAACGTTTTTACCATATATGAGAATTGACTCATGTGTTTTAGCAATAAAATTATCTAAATGTCGCCCTCTTGGATTAAGTTGCACCGCTAAAGAAGCGATAAAACTATTCTCTCCGAAGATTTCATCAAGAACCTTTTTGATGTTATAAGCTTCATTATCATCAATAGAGACAAATAGTACACCATCTTCAGTCAGTAAATTTCTAGCTAATTTTAGTCTTGGATACATCATCGTCAACCAGTCTGAATGGTATCTACCTGATGTATCAGCATTAACTACTAATCTTTCAGAATTTTCGTTAACTTGAGCAGTTGCCTCTTTAAATTCATCTGCATTTTGGGTGAAATTATCTTTATAAATAAAATCCTTACCAGTATTATAAGGAGGATCAATATAAATCATTTTCACTTTACCTAAATAACTTTCCTGTAAAAGTTTCAGAACTTCCAGGTTATCGCCTTCGAGGTATAGGTTTTCGGTATTATCAAAATCTACGGAGTCTTCGCGGATTGGACGAAGTGTTTTTGTTGTAGGCAGATTAGCCGTTACAATAGCCTCCTTCTTTCCAGGCCATTCCAAGCGATAACGCTCTTTATTACCTTCAACAATTTCAGCACTTAGTTCTTGCTTTAAAAGATCGAAGTCAATGGCTTTTCCATCAGCTGTTTCGGTAACACAGTTTGGGAACAAAGCAGCAATCTGTTCGATGTTTTTGCTCACCAGATTTGGTGAGGCCATATCTAATTTTTCAGGAGTTTCAGTCATGAATTGTTCTCAAGTTTAGGCTTTATCCGGTATTATTACCGAAATACAAACTTATTCAAAGCATTTTATTAAATATTTAAAATATTTAAAAAAAATTAGCTGTTGAATAAATATTTATACCATCACTTGCCCCAATAATCTAGAAATCTACTACTGCATCCAAAGCAGCATCTGCTTCTTTATGAATGAAGTTAGCCTGATAACCCATAGTTGTCTTAATGTCCGTATGCCTGTAGAGCCCTTGGAGAACCTGAACGGGTATTTTGTCTCTAGAGATATTACCGAAGGTATGACGGGCAATATGCATAGTCAGCTTCTTTGTTATGCTAACATCCTCATGCAGGGCAACTTTTTTCAATGCCTTGTCAATTCTCTTGGTAGCATAAGATATCTTACGTTGGATGTCGTATTGATTTTCTAGATTTTCTAAGACTTTTAACTCTGGGAATATCAGATCATGTTTCTGTTCATGAGTCCTGTATTGAAGTAGGATGGGATTGACTTTTTGTGGTACTTTTAATGAGCCAACCTTGAGATTTTTTCCCATTGTGTAATAAAGCCGTCCGTCTTGAAAATCTTTCCACTTTAGTCTCAACACATCGGATATACGCATCCCCGCAAAGTAAAAAGATAAAAGCCAAATGTTGCGGGCATGGTTTATATAACTATCCTGCATTAATTCCACCGATTCAATTTTTTGAACTTCCTTTATCGACAAGCCAATTTTTTGGCTCTGCGGAAGTTTAATCGATATTTTTCCTTTTCCGAAAGGATAGTGCTTAGGATCTACTAAGTGACCGGCAATTGCCTGATTAAAAATGGTTCGGATAAGTATTAGATAGTTGACAACCGTTCTCTCAGAAAGCCCTTTAGCACCTACTAGGTAAGCTTTAAAACTATTCAATAACGGGACTGTAATTTCTGCAAACGAAATTTCCCGGTTTCCTACGAACTCATTGAAGGTTTTTATCCTAGGTTGCTCAGTTGAAACGCGATTATACTTGCCCGCCTTACGCAAATTTTCGATAAAAATATTTGCTTGTGTACTGAAATTACTATCTGAAGAACTTGATTTGAGGCTTTTCTTTATCAACTTTGCAGATGAATCTTTATTTGCAATTTCTAAATCCAGCAGTTTATTATCCGCCTCGGTAAGCTTCTTAAGAATCAAGTTATTTAAACGTGTTGAGCTGGGGTGAGACTTTTTAACACGTTGCTTTTTTTCGTCCCACATACTTTCATCTTCTACCGAATGACCGATATATATGTATGATGTTTTCCTATCCTTAATAATGCGTACGGCAAGCGGAATACCAGAACTGCTTGCGTTTTTCTTCATAAGTATAACTTTTACCGATGCCATATTTTTTGTAACTTGATGATTTTCAATGAATGGTTCCTATCAAAGATACGAATTTAGGTAAAACATAGGTAAAACATTTAGTGTTTTTATGTGGTTTTTGTTGTATTAATATGAGTAGCTAATAAGCTTTTAAATATCATTTGAGGCCATTTTGAGTTAAATCGATACAAATAGAAAAGAGTTCATAACCCTGAGGTCGGCAGTTCGATCCTGCTCCCCGCTACTGGTTAAAAGCTCACAGAAATGTGGGCTTTTTTGCGTTCGAGGGAGGTTTGCCTTGTTTGTGCTAGCTGAAAGGCGAGATAGAGTTTCGAGTTTTTTCTTGCGTTGCACCAATTGATTACTTTGTTTTTTGAAAATACATTGTTGGGTGTGCGTAGTAAAGGAATGCGTGAAAATGTAGTTAAGACCGCTAAAAATTTAAAAGCCGAAAAAATATTTTTCTATTGCTGGAGTCGGCCGTAGGAAGTAGATGCAGCTTATATTCAACACTATGCCGAATGTAAGGGTGAGCAATATTAATGAATTTTAATCACCGCTAAAACATTCACTGTCAATAATTAGGGTTAGTCCTAAGCCTTGCGGAATTATGCTCCAAATCAAGCTATTCACGTTCGGCATTCAAACGTTTTAAAATAACTGAACGTAAATGCGCTTCATGTGTGTCGCCCCAATTTCCCAAGGTAGCAATTACTGGCATTAGCGTTTGCCCAAACTCGGTTAAACTGTACTCTACTTTTGGCGGCACTACAGGATAAATCTTCTTGGTAATCAAATCATGGTCTTCCAGTTCCTTTAACTGAATATTAAGTACCCTTCTTGTGGCATCTGGAATTTTTCGTTGCAGTTCACTCGGACGCTGATGTCCTTGGTTGATAAACCATAGCAAACGGATTTTCCATTTTCCGTAGAGCACTTCTCCAATTAAATCTAAACCACAATTGAGGTTCGGCAATACCTTTCTTTCGTACATCACACAAAATTAAAACTATGTTCCACATTGTGCAATAGGGGAAAAGTTTATCCCTATCCGAATCGTAACTCCGTACTTGTGAGAAGTATACATAAGTATGAAATTTGTCCTAAACAATTAAAGCAATGAAACAGGATTTTAATTTCAATAATGAGTTATCAGGCAAAATTACCTTAGTAACGGGCGGTACCAAAGGAGCCGGTAGCGCAATTGCAGAAAGGCTTTTACAAGCTGGCGCAAAAGTGATTATTACTGCACGAAATGCGCCTGAAAAAGAAAACAGCAACTTCCATTTCATCAAGGCCGATTTAAGCCAAGCGGAAGATGCAAAGAGAGTAGTGAGCGATGTATTATCAACCTACGGAAGGCTAGATATTTTGGTGAATAACCTTGGTTCTTCAGTTACGCCTGCCGGAGGTTTTGCAGTATTAAGCGATGAAGATTGGGTAAGCACCCTACAAGCTAATCTGCTTGCTCCTGTAAGACTGGACAGGGGATTTTTACCGCAAATGATTGAACGAAAAACTGGGGTGGTCATTCACATTGCTTCTATCCAAGGTAAACTACCATTATATGATTCTACTTTGCCTTATGCGGCTGCAAAAGCAGGATTGATCAACTACAGTAAAAGTTTATCTAACGAAGTGACACCAAAGGGTGTGCGTGTACTCACTGTTTCGCCGGGATGGATCAATACAACAGCATCAAAAGCTTGGCCAGGTGAAATCGCTAGAAACGCCAATAGCACTCTAAAGGAGGCGCAACAAAGTGTAATGGATGCTTTGGGAGGAATACCTTTTGGCAGGCCTGCCGAGCCAGAAGAAGTAGCAGAATTAGTGGGCTTTCTGGTTTCGCCAAGAGCTAATTATTTAACAGGAACCAATTTTGTGATAGATGGTGGTACCGTACCAACAATTTAATTACCTTAAAATTAAAAACAATGAACTTACCAAAAGTAGTAGCAGAATTAGTAAAGACGCAAAATAACTTTGATAGCGCAGCCTATGCAAAATGTTTTACAGCAACCGCCGTAGTTTTTGACGAGGGCAAAACCCACCAAGGCAGAAAAGAAATAGAAAATTGGATAGCAAAAGCCAATGAGGAATATCAAGCCACGATGAAACCTCATGAGTATTCTGAAACGGAACAAACGTTGAGAGCTGAAGTTGCAGGAACGTTTCCGGGCAGCCCAATTACGCTGACCTATCACTATGAATTTGAGGATGGGTTAATTCGATCGTTAAAGATTGTGTAGATTAGATGGGTAGCCGTTAAGATGGTATCAAAGCAAGGCTGAAGTATAAACTTCGGCCTTTTTGGCTATTGAAATTTTTCTATATTTATAAATCAAATAAGGTGCTACTTCTTCTAGTAATGCAAAATCGTCTGTACCATAAATGTTTAAATTGCGCATAAATACATCTACGGTATGGTTAATGGGAGAGGTTCTACGAAATCTACACTGGCAAAAATGGTAATCTGATAGCTTTGTTGGCACTCTTTAACAGCCCTGCAATAACATTAAAAAAAGAGATTGTCGTCACAAATTATGATACGCTTTGGGATAAATTTGATAATAAGCTCACACTGGTAAAACTGCCATTAAGTTTTGATAACAAAGCATTTTTTATGCGAGTTAGGGAGTAAATGCGCTGACTTATTGTTCAGTTTAAGTATAGTCCGGCTATTATTCGGTTAAAAAGCTAGTTGAACTTTTAATTACTGTATACGAAAAAAGGAAATAAATTTGTCATGTGTTCGGGCTTAACCTGCAGTTAAAATAGCCTTTATTTATTATTTGTATCGTATTCTATCATCCATTCAATTCCAAATTTGTCTCTAAACATCCCGAAATATGAACCCCATGAACTGTTGGCCATAGGCATTTCTACTTCGCCACCTGACGAAAGTCCATTAAATAGTTGATCCGCTTCTTCGCGAGTTTCTACGCTTATTGCAATCTTAGATCTATTTTCTTTCTCGTTAACTTTTCCCATAAACTCGGGAATGTCATTTGCCATTAAGGTATTACTGCCAATTGGAAAGGCGATGTGCATTATTTTATTTGCTTCTTTTTCTGCTAATGGAAATTCAGGGTTTTCTAAGTCTTTGAAACGGATAACTTTTGTGAATTCGCCGCCAAATACCGACTTGTAAAAATTGAATGCTTCTTCTGCGTTGCCGTTGAAGTTAATGTGTGGGTTGATTAGTGCCATAATGATCTCCTGATATTATATTCAAATCTACTGTTTAGTTATAAAATAGATGAGGTGTAGTTGCGACAAAGAAAAGGTGGAACGTGCCAAAATTTAGCTCAACGATGGAGGTGTCCCTAAGGCACAACAGAGGCGTATCAAAACGTTGGTTTTCCCGACAAGTCGATGTGCTCGCTTCTTAAACTATTGCTTCTTCCGAATACGCTTACTTCCTAGTTGTTTAATTAAACTATCATTGATTATATTGCGCCATAGTTTGCCAAAAATCTTTCATTACATACATTAAGTAAGAGTTAATATAGGACTATATTGTTATATGGGATCAGATCATGTTAATCATTTTGACATCATTGTTGCGGGAGCGGGCATTTCGGGCTACAGTTTATTGTACCAAGCCATGAAAGCAGGCATTTGGGCGGATAAACAGGTGCTCTTTATTGATAAAAGCTTTGGCAATAGGCCTAACAAAATGATCTCTTTTTGGGCCGACAGCGCTACGCCATTTAGAGATAACAGTGTTGCCAACTGGAAAAAGATGGTTTTTTATAGCTATGATGGTAAAAAAATGCCATTGGATGTAGGGGGGTATGAGTACTTCAGTATTGATAGTAAGCGATTATTTGAAGCCTATCATGGTTATTTGTCTGAATTTCCAAATCTCTGCTTTCTAGAGGCGGAGGTATTTGCTAGCCACTCGGTAGGGCAGGTATGTACCGTGAAGACTAACCGAGGTGATTTTACCAGTACGTATGTATTCAGTTCCTTATTCGAGCGTCCAGAAGTTACCGGGCAGTACCAATATTTTCTACAACATTTTAAAGGTGTTCAAATCCAAGTTAACGAGCCATTGCATAGCCCAGACGAAGCCGTGATTATGGATTACCGTACGGGCCAACAACATGGAGCTACTTTCTTTTATTGTTTGCCTCTCTCCAGCCATCAGCTTTTTGTAGAATATACCTTGTTTTCTAAATCTCTACTAGAAGAGCAACAGTACGACGATGCCATTGAAAAATATATCACATCCGTATTGGGAATAACAAATTACGTTGTTTTAGAAGAAGAAAAAGGCGTGATCCCGATGACTGACTATCCGTTTATTAGGCACCGCGGAAATATTACTTATTTGGGTACGGCAGGTGGAGATACACGGGGTTCAACCGGATATACTTTTACCAACGTGCAAAGAACCATTGGCTCTATCATTAACGCATTTCAAAAGAGCGGAACACCCTTTTTTGAAACGGAACATATTGGCGCTAAGGAAAAGTTGTATGATGCAACGCTGCTGGCTGTGTTAAACGAAGGGAACTATCAGGGGCACGAGGTTTTTACAGATCTTTTTCGCGGTACTAAAGCAGAACGCATATTCAGGTTCTTAGATTCTGACTCTCCATTGAGCAATGATCTTAAAATTATGCTTAGCCTTAGGAAGTGGCCTTTTGCCAAACATTTTATTAAGGCGTTATTACGTAAGTAAGTGTTTGGCTGCAGCCTGCGTAATTTCTCTATCATCTCAGCAAACCCGCAAACTAGCGGTTTACTAAAACCCATTTAAATTCACAAGGCGTCGCCCGTAGGATATAGCCTAAACCGTTTGACTATGTTTGATGGAAATAACTTTTTTTTTGAGCTATTGGCACTAAATTTTTAGCTTTTTTTTGCGAATGAATGCTGTGTGGAAAAACTAAAATTGATAATGGAGGCGTAAAATTAATTGGCGGTTAAGTTAGATTGTTTTTTTTCTATAATTAAAGTTAGCGAAATGTTAAGGCTTACGCTCTCTTTGTTTTTGAGTTGTTTTAAGAGTAGAACTTCATTTGTTTTTTTTGCTTATACTTTGCTGTTGTTTAGCGCAAAAGCCATTGCTGATAGCTTAATGTTTTGGTAATATCTAAGCAGGTATGTAATGGCGATTTATTAACCTAAAATTTGCTTCAGCTTCATATCGTTGGTCTAAAATTGCATGAAATTAGAACGATAGCGTTCGTTTTGTAAAACCAAAAATCATCATGAAGTTTAGAAAAGCACTCGGCAGCGCCATGTTGCTATTTATCCCATTAATGGGAGACATAGCTGAAGCAGCGGCTGCAAACCGACACCTGCCGCTCTCAAAAGCAGTTCAGGAAATGTCAATTTCAGGTACAATTAAAGATGCCGGCGGACAGCCTCTGCCTGGCGTTAGTATTACCGTAAAAGGAACCAAAAGAGGGATATCTTCTAATGGAGATGGAAAGTTTAACCTCAGGGTACAATCATCAGATATACTGGTGTTTTCTTTGGTTGGTTTCAAGACTCAGGAGGTATCGGTAGGTACAAAGACCGTTTTTGAAATCGTACTTCAAATGGAAGCATCTAACCTAAACGAGGTAGTAGTTACCGCCATTGGTATTAAACAACAAAAAAGAAAATTAGGATATGCTACACAAGAGGTAAACACAGAGGTGTTGGATAAGTCCAAAACCATGAACCTGGGTAACGCCCTCAGCGGTCAGGTTGCGGGTTTAAGTGTAAACAATCCCACTGGGATATTTCAAAGCCCACAAATTACCCTTAGGGGAAAAACACCATTATTGGTAATAGATGGTATTCCTGTAGAAAGTAACCTTTATGATGTTTCTTCTACGGATATCGAGAATATCAACATCTTGAAAGGGGTAACTGCTTCGGCACTTTATGGCTCTAGGGGAAAAAATGGTGCCATTATCATTACCACGAAAAGAGCAAAGGCCGATGGTCTGGAAATTAACGCAGGAACAAATAATATGGTTACTGCAGGCTTCACGGTTTTCCCGGAAACGCAAACCGAGTACGGTAACGGATCGCAAGGCAAATACGAGTTTTGGGATGGTGCCGATGGAGGTATCTCGGACGGTGATATGATTTGGGGGCCTAAGTTTGGTACCGGTGTTAAAGTAAGACAATGGAACAGCCCTATAAGAGATAAACAGACGGGGGCCATTATTCCTTGGTGGGGAGATGTAAGTGGAACCATTTACAATGATAAGGCAAGGTACGAAAGGGTACCTACCGACTGGGTACGCCACGATAACTTGGGCGAATTTTTAAGCACAGGGATTGTTACTGATAACCACTTATCTATGGCCTATAAGGGCGAGAAAGCCCAACTTTATTTTTCGGGCAAATATGCGCACCAAAAAGGCCAGGTGCCTAACACTTCATTAACCACTGGCGGATTAAATTTTAGTGGCAACTATAACCTGACCAAAAACTTAGTGGCCGAAGCTAGTTTATCTTACAACAAAGTTTATTCTCCAAATTTCCCAAGATATGGTTATGGTCCTAAAAACCACATGTACACCATTTTAATTTGGATGGGAGACGATGTGAACGGCAAAGATTTGAAAGAGCACATGTACGTGCCAGGAGCCGAAGGTTACAGGCAGGCCAACTACAATTATGCTTGGTACAACAACCCGTATTTTGCCGCCTACGAGCTTAACCAGATGCACAACAAAAATACCATAGATGGCTTAATGCGTTTAGCTTGGACAGTTACTCCGGGACTAACGTTGCAAGCAAGGGCAAACCTAAGAAATACCAGTCTTTTTGAAGACATGCAAAGCCCTAAGTCATACATGAACTATGGCGATTCGAGAAACGGAGATTATAAGAACTGGAACTCTAATCAAACTAACTTTGATGCAGATTTTCTTTCTACTTACACCAAAGAGTTGAATAATAATTTGGCATTTACCATTAATGCCGGAGCGTCTAAATTTGCTAGAAGTTACAGGCAACAGTACCAAAGTACCGATGGTATTATTGTGCCATTTGTGTACAGCTTAAACAATACACAGGGACCCGTAGCGGCAAGTAACAATTTAGAACAAAAAGAAATTCAGAGTATTTACGGTTCTGCAAACTTAGATCTATTTCGTGCGGTTTACCTAAACTTTACTGCCCGAAACGACTGGTCGTCTACTTTGCCATCGAGTTCTAACTCTTATTTCTACCCGTCGGCATCTGTCAGTACCATCTTGTCTGAGTATATCAAGATGCCAAAGGCTTTGGATTTTGTGAAATTGAATGCGTCATGGGCTCAAGTCTCTAATGATTTGTCGCCATACAGTATCCAATCTGTGTACACTAAAGATGTAACTTATGGCAGCACGCCTTCTGTTGGGTATAATGGCAATTTAGTAAATCCACTAATCGAGCCAGAAAAATCTACTTCTTACGAGTTGGGGCTTTCATCGGGCTTGTTTAAAAATAAGATAAGTTTAGATTTTACCTACTATAATATCATTGATGAGAACCAAATCATAGACCTCAACGTTTCGCAGGCCTCTGGGTTTACTACAAGAAAGGTTAACGGCAACAAATATGAAACCAACGGATACGAAATTGTATTGGGTGCAAAGCCTATCACCAACCGTAATTTTGCTTGGGATTTTAATGTAAACTGGTCATCATCTATCCGTAAACTCAAAGAGATTTATAACAACAATCTCAAATTTGGCAACTTAATGGTAGGAGACAGGGCCGATAGTTATTTCAGTACGGTTTGGGAAAAAAGTGCTGATGGTCAATTGATCTTGGATGCCAATAGTGGGCTTCCGATCAGAGATCCTTTCCAAAGAAAAGTTGGAAACCTAGATCCAAGTTGGAGATTTGGTTTCCAAAACAAATTTAAGATCAAAGATTTTGTGGTCAACATTGATATCGACGGTGCTGTGGGCGGTATAATGAACTCTACCACAATCGAAAAAATGTGGTGGGGAGGTAAACATCCGCTATCTACAGAATATCGTGATGCCGAATACGCTGCTGGTAAACCGGTATATGTGCCAACAGGTGTGGTAGTTACCGGTGGTGCCTTAGTTCGCGACATTAACGGAGCAACCATTTCTGATACCCGTACCTATGCTGCCAATACCAAAGCTGTAAGCTGGCAAACTTGGTCTCAACAGTATCCTTACAGAGCTAGGGTTACCGAAGCCGAAAGCGAAAAGTTTGCCAATACTTTTGATCGTTCTTTTGTAAAACTGCGTAGGGTATCTATTGGGTATGACATTACCAAGGTGATAAAAATGAACAAGATAAAAGCTTTAGATGTAAGTCTTTACGGATACAACTTGGCGATGTGGAAGAAAATGCCTTACCTAGATCCAGATTTTGGTACGGATAGCGACCTACAAGATCCATCGGCTAGATATATCGGCTGTTCAATTAATCTCAAGTTCTAACTATTTACAACGAAAAAATGAAAAAGTTAATCAATATAGGTTTGGTGGCTGCTTGTCTTCTAGCCGTTTCTTGCAAAAAAGACCTAGAAGCGTTAAATATCGATCCCAATAGGCCTCAAGAAACTCATCCCCAGTTGTTACTTACCAAAGTAGAATGGACAGCTTTTCAGGAGTTTGGTGGTACAGGTCCTTTGTATGCCAACAAAATGCTGGTGCAGAGCGATGGCGAGAACCTAGAACAATACTATAAATGGAACCGCTCTAATTTTGATGGGTTTAATAACTTACGTGTGGTTACCAAGATGGCCGAGGAAGCCACAAAGCTTAATTTACCTGCCTATACTGCGCTGGCAAAGTTTTTTAGGGCCCATTATTTTTATCACATGACCCTTACCTTTGGTGATATTCCTTATAGCCAAGCTTTAAAGGGCGAAACTGATAAATTGTTTACACCAGCTTACGATGCCCAAAAGGATGTTTTTAAAGGTATTCTTGCCGAATTAAGCGAAGCAAACGACATCCTTAAAGCTCAAAATACGATTATCCAAGGGGATATTATTTTTAACGGATCGGTACAGAACTGGCGCAAGGCGGTAAATGCATTGCGCTTAAAAGTACTGATGAGCCTATCTAAAAGAACCGCTGAGACCGACCTTGATATTGTGGCAAAGTTTGCAAACATCTATGCGAATGAATTGCTTTTTGCAAAAGATGAAAGCGCCAAGTTAGTTTTCTTAAACCAACAGGGCAACAGGTACCCAGAATTTAACTCAAGTAGTTTTGGATCTGGAATGTACATGGACATGACTTTTGTAGAACGATTGAAAGAAAGGGAAGATCCACGCCTATTTTTATTCTGTACTCAAACCAGGTTAGGAAAAGAAGCGGGGAAGCCAATTTCAGATTTTACGTCTTATGAGGGAGGAGACCCAGCGGCACCTTATGCAGAAACCAATGATAAGGCGGTACTGGGAAGAGTATCAAAGGTGCACGAACGTTATCATTCTGATCCTGTGAACGAACCAAAGGTTTTAATAGGTTATGCAGAGCAACAAATGATTTTAGCAGAGGGTGCGGTGCGAGGTTGGATTACCGCCGACGCAAAAGCTTTATATGAGAGCAGTGTAAAAGCTAACTTTAAGTTTTACGAGAGCAATGTGGTCAGTTTATCTACTTACGTGAACGAGACGGCTGCGGAAAACTACCTCGTCAAGCCTCTTAATAACTTTGATAATGCAATAAGTATGGCACAAAAAATAGAGTTGATTACTACCCAGCGGTATTTGCAAACCTATTTTCAAAACGGTTGGACTTCACTATTTAATCACTTGCGTACTGGTTACCCTGCTTACCGTAGGCAAACCGGTGTAGAAGTGCCCTATCGATGGATTTACCCTCAATCGGAGTACAATAATAATGCAGCAAATGTAGCTAAGGCTATTACCAGCCAGTTTGGCGCAAATAACGATCTCATTAACCAAGCAACTTGGTGGATCAAATAAATAGTTTAATATTGCGGGACCATAATGAAAAGTGGTCCCGTTTTTTTATAATCGTAAAATATCATGAATTCTAGGAGAGATTTTCTGAAGAAAACAAGCTTGTTTGCAGGTATGGCTACCATGGCTAATGTGGTTCCTCCGTCGTTACTAAAGGCAATGTCTATAGAAGCCGCACCAGGCAGTACCTATAAAGATGCCGAGCATGTGGTGTTTCTGATGCAAGAAAACAGATCTTTTGATCATGCCTTCGGTACGTTAAAGGGAGTAAGGGGTTTTAATGATCCGAGGGTACTTAAGCAAACCAATGGCAATCCGTTATGGTTCCAAACCAACAAAGCTGGGCAAACGTTTACTCCTTTTAGGTTAGATATCAATAACTCTAAAATTACTTGGATGGGCTCGCTTCCACATTCGTGGACAGACATGGTGGCGGCTAGGAATAACGGAAAGATGGACACTTGGTTAGAAGCCAAAAAGGCGGGTAGAGCGTATGCGCAAATGCCTTTAACCATGGGCTATTTCGATAGAAAAGACATTCCGTTTTATTATGCATTAGCAGATGCCTTTACCATTTGTGATCAACATTTTTGTTCTACTTTAACCGGCACCAGCCCAAATCGTACTGCTTTTTGGTCGGGAGCAATAAAGGAAAACCCTCACGACGAAAACTCTACTCCGCATGTTTTTAACGGGCAAATAGATTACAAAAACGTAGGGTGGAAAACTTATCCTGAGCGCTTAGAAGAGGCAGGTGTTTCTTGGAGAGTGTATCAAAACGAGCTAAGTGTGCCCGTGGGCTTTAAAAACGAAGAAGAAGATTGGCTGGCCAATTTTACCGATAACAGCTTGGAGTTTTTTAAGCAGTACAACGTTCGCTATCATCCGGCCCATATAGCCTATTTGAATAAGCAAGCAGCGTTGTTGCCTTCCGAAATACAACATTTGGAAGCAAAATCTCCTAAAACTGTAGAGGAAGATAAAAAGCTTAGTGAAAAAAAGGCTTTGCTTGAAAAAGTAACAGCAGCCACTAAAGTATATCATGAAAAAGGCTTTAGCGAGTTAACTGATTTTGAAAAAAGTATCCATGCCAAAGCTTTTGTTACCAATACTGCCGATCCAGATTATCATCAAGTAGAAAGTATATCGTATAACGATGACGGCACCGATAGAGAAATGACCGTGCCTAAGGGCGATGTACTGTATCAGTTTAGAAAAGATGTAGCACAAGGGCAACTGCCTACGGTTTCTTGGTTGGTAGCTCCCTGTCGCTTTTCAGATCATCCAGGGTCTCCGTGGCATGGCGCTTGGTATATTTCTGAGGTGTTAGATATCCTGACAAAAAATGAAGAGGTATGGAAAAAAACAATCTTTATACTTACCTACGACGAAAGCGATGGCTATTTTGACCATCAATCGCCGTTTGTACCGCCACATACCAATAGGCCACATACCGGAAAAGTATCTGAAGGGATACACACCACTACAGAATTTTCGGGCTTAGATCCTAAAAAACCTCAACAAGAAGGCAGCGACAGTCCTATTGGGCTTGGTTTTAGGGTGCCAATGATTGTAGCTTCGCCTTGGTCTAAAGGCGGCTATGTCAATTCACAGGTATTTGATCATACATCTTGCCTGCAGTTTTTGGAACATTTTATTGCTGCCAAAACCGGTAAGGTTATCAAAGAGACCAACATTAGCGATTGGCGTAGACATGCTTGCGGAGATCTTACCTCTATATTTAGAACGGCAGATAGTAAGCCCGTAAACCTAGAAAGCCTTGAACGGAATAAGTTTATTGAGCATATTTATGCTGCTCGTTATAAGCCGTTGCCAGGTAATTTTAACGCAGTTACACAACAGGAGATAAATGAGGCCAAGAAAAATGGACGTGTAGAAAAGCTCTATCCATCTCAAGAGCCGGGTGTAAAGCCATCAAACGCATTACCATACGAGCATGAGGTAAATTTATTTGAGCTTAAAAACGGAATACTGGAAATGCAATTTGCGGCGGGTAAAACCTTGTTTGGCGGTAAAAGCGCAGCAGGTGTATTTCAGGTTTACGTACCAGGGAGTTTCATGGTTAAAAATAATGGCCCGGCTGTTGAAATGAACCAATGGAATTTTTGTGTTATCCCGGGCGATAAGCTTACCTATCAATGGCCAATTGCAAGTTTTATAGGTAACCACTACCAGTTAGATTGTTATGGTGCAAATGGGTTTTTTAGATGCTTTAAAGGGACAAAAAAGGCTTCGGGCCTCGTTGTAAAAGTTGATGCCGAACGCTTAAACTATAAAAAGGTTTCGGGTAATATGGCGGTAAATCTTTTGGCAGATAGGAACATGAAGGTGCTGGTTACCGATAATGCTTATGGCGCAGCTAGGCAGGTAATATCTTTGAAAAAAGGAAGCAATCAGCAGTTAGTTTTAACAACAGAGCAGAGTGGCGGATGGTATGATTTTACGGTAAGGATTGAAGGAGACGAAACCTTCTCTCAGCAATATGCGGGCCGTGTGGAGACTGGAAGAGAGTCGACTTCAGATCCGTTGATGGGCAGAATTTTAGCAAAAAAATAGTTATTGCTAAATAAAGGGAGTTTTTTATATCGTAAAATAAAGCGGAGCTTCGATAAATTAAAAATTTAGATTTAGCCCTGTTTCAAGATGATGATTGAAACAGGGCTTTTTAGTGTAGTGAAGATCAATTTTTTGTTTTCAATATGTTTATTTTGGTTTGTTTGCTTAGGTTTAAGCAGGTAGACCAGCAGCTTGTAGCATAATTTGATGCAGTTCGGTATTTCTCAACACCGGATTTATCAACTGACTTCCGGGACCATAAGCGGCTAGCTCCACATAATCTGAAGAGTGTTCCATAGATGCCCAGTGGATAGCAGTATACTCGGCCTGTATTTTCCCGAATAGCTCAAATGGTAATTTTCTGACATTATATAGTCCTCCGCCATCCAATTTTTCGTAGTGCGATAATAAATTTTTTGCTTGCATATTTGAAATGGCATATCCTTGCGCATCATTGATAAGCTCAATCAATTGGCTTGCCGACATGCTGTTTTGGATACGGTTGAGTACCCAATCGTTGCTATGTTTAAATTTTTGTAGCAAATCAAATTTTTGATCTACGTTATCTTCGCCAAATATAGCAGGGTTGCCATTGCCGTGGTCTGTAGTAATAATTACTAGCGTATTTTTGTCTTGCTCGGCAAATGCTATCGCCTTTTCTACGGCCAAATCAAACTCAAGCTGGTCAAATAGCAGACCCGGAGAGTCGTTAGAGTGTGCCGCCCAGTCCACTTTTCCACCTTCAACTTGTAGCACAAACCCTTCGGGATGTTCTTTCATTAGCGTTATGGCGTTTTCGGTCATTTCGGCTAGTGTGGGTACCTGATTTTGAAGCTCCTTATCATGCGTATAATCTACGGTGTAAGGCAGTGCGTCGGCTGCAAAAACACCAAGCAAAGGCTGGCGGCCTTTAAAAGCTGATAATTGGGATTTATTTTTCACCACATGGTATCCGGCCTCTGTAAACTGCGCATAAACATTTTTCTTATCAGCCCTTTTAGCTGAATTAAAATACTTGTCTCCACCACCCATCATTACATCAAACTTTAGGGGTAGGTACTGTAGCGCAATTTCTTCTTGCTTGCTTCTAGATTTATTGGCGATGCAAAAACCAGCCGGCGTAGCGTGGGTAATTGGAACGGTGGTAACACAGCCCACCTTTTTACCGGCATGCTTAAATTTTTGTAAAATAGGTGTGTTAAAAGATCCGTCGGCATTTACATTAAGCGAACCATTGTTTACCCTTTTTCCTCCACCCCAAGCAGAGCTCGAAGCTGCCGAATCGGTAACCATGCTGTTGGCAGAAGCGGTATCCATGAGAGATCGGGTTATGCTGCGGTCGCGATAAAGCGAAATCCACTTGCTTTCCCTGCCGTTCATGCGCTGCGAAACTAGATTGGCCATGGTAAGTGTGCTGCTACTCATACCATCGCTAACTAAAAATATAATGTTTTTGGCTTCTCCAACAAGGTTTTTGTTTGAAACGAGTAATTGTTCTAATGGCTTGGTAGCGCTTAACAATGAAGTACCTAGAGCAGATAATGCACCCGTTTTTAAAAAGTCTCTCCTAATCATGGCCAAATTTAGTGTCCAGATATTAAGCCTAAGTTAACTAGCGGGGTGGTTAAGGTTAAGTTTTTGTTGCTTTAATTTTTAAACTGACGATTTGCTGATTTTGTAATTGAGATTTGGTAATTTGAATATTGGTTGTTGAATAAATAGAACAATTCTATACCATTTTTATTGCAAATCTGTGATAAATAAAGTCTTAATTTTGAGTGGTTTCACAAACCAACACTACTTTTTTTACGTTTTTAAATAAAAAGAAAATGGCAACGCAGGCACAGATCAAAAAAGGTTATATCGATTATGTTCTAACAAATAACGAGCAACCTAAATCAGTTTATAGTTTTGTTAAGAAATTAAAAATTACAGAGGCCGAATTTTATGCCTTTTATGCTTCTTTTGATAGTATAGAAAAAAACATTTGGTTTGAGCTAACCGTAGAAACCATTGATGAAATTAAAAAACAGGAACTTTGGGAGCAATACTCTTCTCGGGAGAAGATGTTGTCTTTCTTTTACAGCTATATAGAGCTGCTAAAAAGCCAAAGAAGTTTTGTGATCTATAGCTTAAAAAAGCAGCCGAATAAAATAGGCACGCCAGCAGTTTTATCCGGTGTAAAACCTATATTCGAAAATTTTGCTGAAGAAATTATCAGTGATGGCCTGGCCAGCGGCGAATTGGCCGACCGTAAGTTTTTTGCCAAACGCTATAAAGATGCACTTTGGGTGCAATATGCCTTTATCCTTAATTTTTGGATAGACGATGACAGTACTGGCTTTGAAAAAACCGATGAAGCTATTGAGCGTGGCATACAGGTTACTTTCGATTTGTTTCAGCGTTCGCCAATAGACAACCTTTTTGAATATGGGAAATTTCTTTCGCAAAACGGAAAGTTAAAAGAGCGAATGGGTTTTTAAATACTATGAAAGCACAAGAAAACATGCCTACCACCAAGGTAGAGCGTTCCGCTAAGTTTGTAAAAACAGGTTTCCAGATTGGCGGAAATTATATTAAGCATTATTCTAAAAAAATATTTAATCCAAATTTAAGTAGGGATGAGCTAAATGAAGATAATGCATCAGATATCTACAGCTCTTTGAGCGAGTTGAAAGGCTCTGCCTTAAAAGTTGCGCAAATGTTAAGCATGGACAAAAACATCCTGCCAAGAGCGTATGTAGATAAATTTACGCAATCGCAATATAATGCTCCTCCGTTGTCTGGGCCGTTAATTGTGCGCACGTTTACCAAAAGTTTTGGCAAAACGCCCGATAAAATTTATGATAAATTTAATATCAAATCTACCCATGCTGCATCAATTGGTCAAGTTCACGAGGCAGAACTAAACGGCAAAAAACTAGCGGTTAAAATTCAATATCCTGGTGTTGGCGATAGCATTTCTTCTGATCTAAAATTGATAAAACCTTTTGCGTTTCGTTTGCTGGGCATGAGCGAAAAAGAATTGAACATCTACATTAAAGAGGTTGAAGAACGCTTGCTGGAAGAAACTGATTACGAGCGGGAAGTGCGTAGCTCTATCGAATTTGCTGAGGCCTGCAAAAACCTAAGCAATGTGGTATTCCCTAATTATTATCCAGCCTTTTCTAGCAATAGAATCATTACAATGGATTGGATAGAAGGACTTCACTTGAAAGAGTTTTTGGCTACCAATCCTTCGCAAGCGCTCAAAAATAAAATTGGGCAAGCGTTGTGGGATTTCTACAATTTTCAGCAACATGAGCTGCGTAAGGTGCATGCAGATCCACATCCTGGCAATTTTTTAATTACTGAAGACGAAAAATTGGGCACTATTGATTTTGGTTGTATCAAAGAAATGCCCGATGATTTTTACGAACCGTTTTTCAGCTTAACTTCTACAGATCTTTTCGAAAACAAGGAAGAAACTATCAAAGCCTTTCGCCAGTTAGAAATGATTTTGCCGAATGATACGCCCGCTCAAATCGAATTTTACTATAAGGCCTATAAAGAAATGATTTCGCTTTTTGCCAAACCTTACGTAACCCCAACATTCGATTTTAGCCAGAACGATTTTTTTGAAGCACTTTACAGTTATGGCGAAAAAATTGCCAAAATGCCTGAGTTTAAACAAGCTCGCGGCGTTAAGCATTTCATCTACATTAACCGTACAAATTTTGGTTTGTATAACATTTTACATGAGTTAAAGGCTACGGTAAATACACATACGTTTAAGCCGCATTTAAAAAGGGGCTGATTTGATTAGCCTTTTTGCTACAACTTTATGTTACGAGGTAGTGAATAAATGCTCAATTCAAAAACCTTTCTGTATATCTGTATTACGGCAACGATTGCATAATTTCATCTGTAGTAATTAGAGATAACTTGCGGATAATGCACTATATTCACTTAGATTAAGTGCTGGCTTAACTACTAGTTATGTGGCGCTGTAACTGAATTAGCATAAGTAATGATGAACCAAATACGTCTTTTGAAAAAAGTAGCCTTTATTTTTCTATTTAGTATAACATTAACCAGCCTAAAAGCTCAACAGCATCTTTGGAAAACAGGCGTAAGAGACACCAGTTACTCTAGTTTGCAAGATTTTAAGAAGACGGTTAAGCAGTACCCCAATATCGAATTGGTAAAGGAGAAGCCTTCTCCAAAAGTTATCGAAAAAAGAAACCTGACTTATGCTGATGCCGGAAATCGTCCACTCAAAATAGATGCGTTTTTGCCGAAGAAACCAGCGGGTAAAACTCCTGCAGTGCTCATTGTGCATGGTGGTGGTTGGCGCTCAGGCGATAGGAGCCAGCATATCCCGTTGGCGCAACAGCTTGCCGAGCGTGGGTATGCTAGTTTTACAGCAGAGTATCGTTTATCTACCGAAGCATTTTATCCTGCGGCAGTTTACGATTTAAAAGCCGCAGTGCGATGGTTAAAAGCAAGCGGAAAAAAATTTAATATCGATACTACAAAAGTAGCTATACTCGGTTTTTCTGCTGGTGGACAGTTGGCCGCCTTGGTTGGGCTTACGCCGGGCTTTGAAAAATTGGAAGGTAATTTGGGTAATCAAAAACAGAACAGTGGTGTGGCTGCGGTAATTGATATTGATGGTACTTTATCTTTTGTACATGAAGAAGCTTGGGAAACAAAAAATAAAGAAAGTATCAATGCTTCGGCCAAGTGGTTGGGATATCCACGAACCGAAAGGCTAGATTTATGGCAAGAAGCATCGCCTTTAACTTATGCAGATAAAAATAATATTCCTTTTCTGTTTTTAAATAGTTCGGTAGAACGGATGCACGCCGGACGCGATGAGTTTACACAGCAAATGGATAAAAAAGGAGTTTATACAAAGGTGGTGACTTTCGAAAACTCGCCGCACTCTTTCTGTCTTTACCAACCTTGGTTTTCGCAAACCGTAAACCATATCGATACCTTCCTTAAAAAAGTTTTTAAATAATGAAGTTTAAAATTCTCTGTTTGTTTTTTGCGATTGGTTTAACAATTAATTTGTTTGGTAGCCAGCAAGTTAAAGAAATCGTAGTTGCTCAAGATGGTACTGGAAATTTCAAAATCATACAAGCGGCGGTTAATTCCGTTCGCGATCACATGCAGTCTAAAGCAATCATCCGTATTAAGGCTGGTAAATACAGCGAAAAATTAGTTATTCCAGCGTGGAAAAAAAATATCCATCTCATTGGAGAAAGTAAAGAAAACACCACCATCAGCAATGGCGATTATTCTGGAAAGCCACATCCAACTACAGATTTTACAGGCAATACCCAATATAGCACCTACACCTCCTATACAGTTTTGGTTCAGGCAAGCGATTGTATCATCGAAAATTTAACTATCGAAAATACGGCGGGGCCAGTAGGGCAGGCAGTAGCTTTAAATGTAGAGGCAGATAGATTCGCCGCAAGAAATTGTAGTTTCCTCGGAAATCAAGATACCTTATATCTTTCTAAAGACGGTAAAAACTATTTTGAAGGTTGCACCATTACTGGAACCACAGATTTTATTTTTGGCGAGGCTACTGCCGTGTTTAGTAAATGCACTATCAAAAGTTTGGCTAACTCTTACATCACGGCGGCGTCTACCACCAAAGAGCAAGCTTTTGGGTTTGTGTTTTTAAATTGTGATTTAGTTGCCATGCCAAACGCCACAAAGGTATTTTTAGGTAGGCCTTGGCGTCCGTTTGCAAAAACAGTTTTTATTGGCTGTAGTTTAGCCAAGCATATTGTTGCCGAGGGTTGGCATGCATGGCCCGGAGACCCCATGTTTGCTGATAAGGAAAAAACTGCCTTTTATGCCGAATATGCAAATATCGGTGACGGCGCTAGCACTGCCAAACGGGTTTCGTGGGCTAAACAATTAACCAAAAAGGAAGTTAAAGCTTACACAGTTCAAAATATCTTTGAGAATTGGATGCCTGATTTTCAACTCACAAAATAGGTTTTAAAGAAGTTTTTAGTATATAATTGGTAATTAGATAGTAGGTATAGAAGACTAGATTAGAACCAAAAGAAACACAAAAATTTTATTTATAGCTTTCAGTACTTTTGCTTCATGTTTTAAGAGGTTGAAATACCAATGTGTTTGCTTTTCTGGATGGTTAAGCAAACGTCAAATATTTTTTGGTAGAGTTTATAAAATGCCAAATTGCTCAACTTTGTTATAAGCTAAATTAGTAATTTCTTTCAGTGATAAATTTTATACCTCTTGCTTTCAAAATATTCGTGTTAAAGTGCTAATTCACTAAATTTGAATATGCAAAGCAAAGATGAACCAAATTTAGCCAGTGCTACACCTTTTGCCCAAACTTATTTTCACGGTACTAAAGCTAATTTAAAAATAGGTGATTTGATAGAAGTTGGGTATAACTCAAACTACGGACAAAGGAAAAATGCCAAATATATTTTTCTATCGGCTACCTTAGATGCAGCTATTTGGGGTGCTGAGCTAGCTGTTGGCGAAGGCAAAGAGAGGATTTATCTGGTAGAGCCAACTGGGGCCATAGAAGATGATCCTGATGTAACAGACAAGAAATTTCCTGGCAATCCAACAAAATCTTACCGCTCTACTTCGGCCTTTAAAGTTGTAGGTGAAGTAACTGTTTGGCAAGGCCATTCTGCCTCACTTGTAAAAAGCATGAGAGAAAATCTTGAAAGATTAAAAGAACAAGGCATTAATTCATTAAATGATTAGCGTTTAAGCCAGAAAATTAATAAATACTACTAATATGCTTACAGAGACTTTAAAAGCTATTTTTGAGCGAGATTTAAACAGAGTGATAACTGAACTGAAACATTACAATAGCGAAGGAAATATTTGGCGTATAGCGCCGGGAATTGCCAATTCGGCTGGTAATTTGGTGCTACATCTCATTGGTAACTTAAATGCTTATATTGGTAAAGAAATTGGAAAAACAGACTTTGTAAGAAATCGTGAGCTAGAGTTTTCGCAGAAAGATATAGCTAGGACAGAACTTGTCGCCCAATTAGAACATACCATCATCACTATTAAAAACTCACTAAACTTATTAACAGAGGAGGATTTTAAAAAGAACTATCCGATAGTGGTATTGTCGGAAACCACTTCTAACGAATATTTTATGGTTCACTTAGTGAGCCACCTCAATTATCATTTAGGGCAAATTAATTACCATAGACGTTTGCTAGAAGGATGAGCCGAGAAGCCAGATAAAAATTGGTAAATGGAATTGCTATCTTCGGCCTAAAAAAGTTTCATCATGGCAATAGAGATAGAACATAAATATTTGGTTGATCAAGCGGAATGGGATAAATCGGGAGCTGCCGAATTTGTTGAAATTAGACAAGGCTATCTGCAAAGCGATCCCGATAAAACCATCCGTGTAAGAACAAAAGCAGATAAGGGCTATTTTACCATTAAGGGAAAAACCATTGGAGCTAGCCGGTTAGAGTTCGAATATGAAATTCCGCTGGCAGACGCCAATGAATTGTTAGATAAATTTTGCTCACAATTGATAGAAAAGAAAAGATATCATTTTGTGCACAATGGTAAAACTTGGGAGGTGGATGTTTTTGAAGGTTTAAACCAAGGCCTTATTGTTGCTGAAATTGAACTGGACAGTGAGCAAGAAAGCTATACTTTGCCCAATTGGATAGGCGATAATGTAACTAACGATGTTAGATATGCAAATTCTAATTTGGCCATCATGCCATTTTCTAAGTGGTAAAGTAGGTGATGAACCAGAACAGAAAAACAATCTGTAGCTACTTTTTATATGACTGAAAAATCAATTAAGCTAATAAGATGAATCAAAAATTTGAGGCGGGTATCAACATTGCCATTAAAGTACCTAAAAGTAAATACGAAAAAACAGTAGCTTTTTACAGGGACATCTTAAAGCTAGAGGTAGAAGAAAAACCAATCACTAACCCCACGGTTTCCAGAACACACGAAGTGAAATTTGGGAATAACGTAATCTGGTTAGATTGTGTTGATAATTATACCCATTCCGAAACTTGGCTGCAGCTTACCGTACCTAATATAGAGGAGGCCACAAACTACCTGCACGCTAATGGTGTAACAACTTGCGATGAGATTGAAGAAATTCCTGAAAATATGCATTGGATACAGGACCCAGCTGGAACTGTGTTTAACTTGCAGCCTAAAACAAACAAATAACTAAAACTTGTGCAATAATTTTCAATTCGCATAAAAACAGTAAACCAACCAGCCAAAAAACCAAATAAGAATTCCTATATTCAACGCAGAACTTCAATGCTAACTTCACAATGAAAAAATTATTACTTGCCCTTTTTATATTAGTTGCCTTAAAATCTGTAGCTGCAAACGTAGATACCGTTAAAACGTATAGCCCATCTATGAAAAAGGAGATTAAAGCAGTGGTGATTACACCTGCAAATTATAAGGAAAAAAGTAAATTTCAGGTGGTTTATCTATTGCACGGTTATTCGGGTAATTATGCCAATTGGGTAACTACAGTTCCGGCCATTAAAAATTTGGCCGATCAGCACCAATTGATCATTGTATGTCCAGATGGTAACTTTAACAGTTGGTATTTAGACAGTCCAGAGCAGCCAAATTCTAAATACGAAACTTACATCGCTAAAGAGTTGGTAAAATGGGTTGATGAGCATTACAAGACCATTGCCGATAAAAAAGCCCGTGCAATTACTGGGTTAAGCATGGGTGGGCATGGGGCGCTGTATCTCGCTTTTAAACATCAAGACGTGTTTAGTGTAGCCGGTAGCATGAGCGGTGGAGTAGATATCAGACCTTTTCCAAATAATTGGGATATGGCCAAATTGTTGGGCACTTATGCCGAAAAGCCTGCCCAATGGGACAATGCTTCAGTAATTAATTTAACTCACTTATTAACCCCCAATGCCCTTTCGCTAATTGTACAGTGCGGAACAGATGACTTTTTTTACAAAGTGAATGTAGCCCTGCACGAAAAATTGACTTATCAGAATATCCCTCATACGTTTATTACTAACCCCGGTGGGCACACTTGGAAATACTGGGCAGAAGCCATTAACTATCAATTGGTATTTATTAAAGCGAATTTGAAAGAGTGAGCAGTTGTGAGTTACGAGTTATGAGTTGTCGGTTGTGAGTTGATAAATTAGCAAAATCAGTGCAACAATCAGCGGTAAAACGAAGCCAGTGTTAATAATCGAAAACAATAGCCAAGCTCCAACTAAGAACAAATTACTATTTTACACTAATCCCTAGCCACTAATTCCTAACCGCTAATCCCAAATTTCGTTAGCTTCGGTTAGAATAATCGGTTTACCATCAGTAACTACAATAGTATGTTCGTGCTGTGCCATGTAGCCGCCTCGGTTACCTACCATGGTCCAGCCATCGGCTAAAGTTTCGGCAATGGTAGATTGGGTAGCGATAAAAGTTTCTATAGCAACCACTGAATTTTTCTTGAAACGAGTTAAGTTAAAACGGTCTTTGTAACAGGCAACTTCGTGTGGTTCTTCATGCAAGCTTCTGCCCACACCATGTCCGGTAAGGTTTTTTATCACTTTGTAGCCACGTTTTTTGGCTTCGGTTTCTATTAAATGCCCAATATCCGAAATACGTACGCCACCTTTAATATTCGCAATGGCTTTTTGTAAAATCTCTTTAGATGCATCCACTAACTTTTGGTGTTGGTGTATATCTTCTCCCAAAATAAAAGAACAACCATTGTCAGACCAAAAGCCATTGAGCTCGGCAGACACGTCAATATTGATCAAATCGCCTTCTTTCAAAATTCGTTGTGCGCTTGGTATGCCATGGCAAAACTCATTATCTACGCTAATGCAAGTATAACCAGGGAAATTGTAGGTGAGAAATGGCGCAGATTTGGCTCCAAAGTCTTCTAGCATTTTGCCACCAAAATCATCTAGTTCTTTAGTGCTCATACCCACTCTTGCGTAGTCTTTCATCGCTTTTAGCGTTTGTGCTACAGCATTGCTGGCGGCTTGCATCCCTTGTAATTCGGCTTCGTTGGTAATAGACATAGCTTAAAATTTTGCTTCAAAAATAATGATGCAAAGGTAGTTAATTTAAGAAGTTAGTCTGTCTTAAGGATGTAATTTAGCATACAGCCACTGCCCCAAAGCATAGCCATTTTGATAAATCCCTATAGCCATTACCAAAATAATAATAGGAAGTAGGATTTTAAACCATTTAGATTTCAATAATTCTTCTCTGTTCATTTTCTGTTTGTTGGGTTGTTGTTAGAACGACGAGATGGTAAAATTGTTACAGCTGTTATTCGCAGGATTAATCGTCAATTTGTGTTCGAGAAGTTCTTTAAAACAATTAGGCTAAAGCCAATCAGAATTTTATTAAATATCCGTCGGTTAAAACCAACGGGAATGATAAGAGATATGTTCATCGCCCTTGGCTTTAGCCCCATTGAGCTGAGCACCGGTCAAAATTGCAAGAGAGGGGTTCATAGCCCTTGGCTTTAGCCAAGGGTAAAAATTTATAAATAACAAAAGCCTGTTATAAAATTCGATGGTTTCTGCTATCTTTAGGCGATTTAAACAAATCAATCCTTATTGAGGATATTTTATTTTAAAACATCATATAATAAAACACATGTCAAACTCATCAAAAATTATCTATACCAAAACAGACGAGGCTCCATTGTTGGCTACTTACTCATTTTTACCTATTGTACAAGCTTTTACAGCTTCGGCAGGAATTGAAGTAGAAACTAGGGATATCTCTTTAGCAGGAAGAATTTTAGCCAACTTTCCTGAGTTTTTGAAAGATGATCAAAAAATTGGAGATGCATTGACAGAGCTTGGCCAATTGGCTACCACGCCAGAGGCTAATATCATCAAATTGCCTAACATTTCGGCTTCTATTCCACAATTGAAAGAGGCTATAGCCGAATTGCAGTCTCAAGGTTTTGCATTACCAAACTTTCCCGAAGATGCTAAAACGGAGGAAGAGAAAGCCATCAAAGCAAAATATTCAAAAGTATTGGGCTCGGCAGTAAACCCTGTTTTGCGTGAAGGTAACTCAGATCGTAGAGCACCAAAAGCAGTTAAAAATTATGCAAAAGCAAATCCACATTCAATGGGTGCTTGGTCTGCAGATTCTAAAACTAACGTTGCTAGCATGAGCGACGGCGATTTCTACGGTTCTGAAAAATCTACTACGGTAGCAAACGACTCACAGTTCAAAATCGAATTTGTAGCAGCTAACGGAGCAGTTACCGAATTAAAGGGATTGGCCAACTTAAAAGCAGGCGAAGTAATCGATAGTTCGGTGTTGAGTATTGCCAAATTGAAAGCTTTTGTAGCCGAGGCCATCAAAGAAGCTAAAGATGCGGGTGTATTGCTTTCTGCACACTTAAAAGCAACGATGATGAAGGTTTCAGACCCTATCATTTTCGGCGCTATTGTAGAAGTTTATTTTGCAGATGTTTTTGCTAAATATGGCGAGCTTTTCAAAACTTTAGGAGTAGATACTCGTAACGGTTTAGGGGATGTTTATGCTAAAATTGCAGGTAACGAACAAGAAGCGGAAGTGAAAGCCGCCATTGATGAAGCAATTGCAAACGAACCAGCTTTAGCCATGGTGAACTCTGATAAAGGCATTACCAATTTACACGTTCCTTCTGATGTAATTGTAGACGCTTCTATGCCTGCAATGATCCGTACTTCGGGCCAAATGTGGGACAAAGACGGTAAGCAACAAGATACCATCGCAATTATTCCTGATAGGTGCTATGCAGGTGTTTACACTGCAACTATTGATGATTGTAAAAAACACGGTGCTTTCAATCCAACTACAATGGGTTCGGTACCTAACGTTGGTTTAATGGCACAAAAAGCAGAAGAGTATGGTTCTCACGATAAAACTTTCCAAGCTTCGGCAAACGGAACAATGCGTGTAAGCGATGCTGACGGAAATGTGTTTTTTGAGCAAGCAGTAGAAACAGGCGATATTTTCCGTATGTGCCAAACTAAAGACGCACCTATCCAAGATTGGGTTAAACTAGCGGTAAACAGAGCTCGTTTGTCTAACACTCCTGCTGTGTTCTGGTTAGACGAAAAAAGAGCACACGATGCGCAAATTATTAATAAGGTAAACACCTATTTAGCAGATCACGATACCAACGGTTTAGATCTTCGGATTCTTTCGCCAATTGAGGCTACCAAATTCACGTTAGAGCGAGTACGCAAAGGCGAAGATACCATTTCGGTAACTGGTAACGTATTACGTGATTATTTAACCGATTTATTCCCAATTTTAGAACTAGGTACTTCAGCTAAAATGCTTTCCATCGTTCCTTTAATGAATGGTGGTGGTTTGTTCGAAACTGGCGCAGGTGGTTCGGCACCTAAGCATGTAGAGCAGTTTGTAAAAGAAGGTTATTTACGTTGGGATTCGCTAGGTGAGTTTTTAGCTTTACAAGCTTCTTTAGAGCACCTATCGCAAACACAAAATAATGCAAAAGCACAAGTTTTAGCTGATGCTTTAGATGAAGCTAACGCGAAATTCTTAGCTACAGACAAATCTCCAGGCAGAAAATTAGGAACCATCGATAACCGTGGTTCTCATTTCTATTTAGCGCTGTATTGGGCCGAGGCTTTGGCTGCTCAAACAAAGGATGCAGACTTAAACGCTAAGTTCGCACCGTTAGCAAAGGCGTTAGCAGAAAACGAAACAAAAATTACAGGCGAGCTAATTGAGGCTCAGGGCAAAGCACAAGAAATTGGTGGTTATTATCATCCAAATGACGACTTGGCTGCAAAAGCGATGCGTCCTAGTGCTACTTTAAATGAGGCTTTGGCGAGTTTGTAATTTAGGTAATAGGAATTAGTGTCTAGGGATTGGTTCCTAGTCATCATATTGAAAAAATCCCTCAAAGTGAATTTGGGGGATTTTTTATGCTCCTTTCCGTCATCTCGAACGAGGTACTAGGAGAGATCTAGCAATTAGTTATTCTCGCATAAGATAAGATTTTGCAATTTATTAGATTTCTCACTTCGCTGTGCTGCGTTTCGAAATGACGGCGATTGGAGTGCAACTGTTAATTGAAACTGTAGAAGGGGGGCATGCTCCTTTCCGTCATCTCGAACGAAGTACGAGGAGAGATCTAACAATTAGTTATTCTCGCATAAGATATATTTTGCAATTTATTAGATTTCTCACTTCGCTGCGCTGCGGTCGAAATGACGGCGAAAATGTTCGCAACCACCACTCCTTTACCTCATCCCACAAATCTTTCCAAGATGGGTTCATAGAATTAATCAGGTTGTTTTTCTTTTCTCTTCGCCATTTTTTGATTTCTTTTTCGCGTTCGATGGCTTCTTCTATGCTGAAAAATGTTTCATAGTAAATGCAAATGACAGCGCCATACTTCGCAGTAAAAGACTTTGGATACTTCTTCTCCCTATGCGCTATCAAACGCGATAATAAATCGGACGTTACCCCAATATATAGAACTGTGCGGTTTACGTTGGTAAGTATGTAGATGGAGCCACCTTTTTGCATAATGGTTAAAGTTGATTTTAATCTCTTCGCTGCACCTCTTTCGTAATCTCTATTTTTTCCGTCATCTCGAACGAGGTACGAGGAGAGATCTAGCAAGATACTGTCTTGTCCATAGAACCTGACTTTTAAATTTGTTAGATTTCTCCTAATGTCGAAATGACGGAGAATGTAGTGCTGATGAGAACTAACAATCTCGCAAAACCAATAATATAACCTAACCCTCTGCCAGTTCCTTAACTTTTTCCAAAGCCTTCGGCCAAGTTTCTTCAAAATATCCGAGGTGGTCTTCAGTAGTGTCGGTTTCTATGCTTAATAAAGATTTGCCATCTTTTGTACTTAGCTTATAGCTTTCAATAGCACCTGTCCATTTTTTTACTTCTTCGCTATCATAATCTTCTACTCCGTTCATATACATGCCTAAATGATGAATGGAAATATATTCGTTTGGAATATGCTCTGCAATTTTAGAGATCATGCCATCTCCCTCTGCATTTACAAATAAAGTTTTGCTGCCTACTTGCCAGTCGGTTATTGCCCTAGAACCTTCAGCAAAAGGAGCAGTCCACTTTGGATAGGTTGTTTCGCCTAAAAGAACGTTCCATACTTTTTCCTTTGGCGCATCAATTTCGATTTTAAAATATATTCTTACCATGGTTTGGGTTTTTAGCCACAGATACGCAGATATTTTTTAGTTCAATTATTTTTCAATCAAAGCATTCTCAAATCCGGGTGTCTGTGGTAGGTTAAAAGCTTTAAGAATTGAATTTACTAAAATCCACGAACAAAATGCTCCATTTGTGTTCATCTAAATCAGTAAAGCGACCAGCATAGACCCAGCCATCTTTTTGCCACCTCTGGCATAAACAGTAGCGCCAGCTTGTTCTGCTTTGGCTAAGATTTCATCAACTTTAATCTTATTTTCAGCATCAATAGAAATTAAGCATTCCGTGTTATTTTCTAAATCTGCTATATCAAATGGCATAAAGGCAGTTTATGGTTTGGTATCAAATATTATGTAACTTAGCTTTACGCTATAATTTCATGAAAAAAATATACCTTTTAGCCGTCTTTTTATTCATCTTATTTGGATTTACAGACCAAACGCCAACTAACACAACTAAGTTTAAATTGCCCAGAGGGATTACCTCAAAGGATTATTTGCCTAATACATTGGTTATTAAGTTTAAAAATGGTGCAAGGTTAGACGTGGCCACGCAAAGCACAGCCAAGCAATTGAGTGCTAACGGTATTTCTTTAACAGTTTTAGCGCCAGTTTTTAACCAAAATTCCAAATCAGAACAAGCCTTAAATAATGAAGGTAATTATCATTTTGATCGCTATTATCATGCTAAATATCAAGGTAATGCCAGTATAGAAACGGTAATTAATACACTTTTACAAGCCGATAACATTGAGTATGCAGAGCCAAGCTATATTCATACCACCTGGTACACGCCAAATGATGCCGCTTATACGTCACAGGCCTATCTCGCACAAGTAAAAGCACCACAAGCCTGGGATGTATCTAGAAACTCTTCAGGAGTGGTAATTGCTATTGTAGATTCTGGTTCGGAAATTAGCCACCAAGATTTAGCTGGAAATATTTATTACAATACAGCAGATCCGGTAAATGGAATAGATGACGATGGAGACGGCTACGTGGACAACTATTCTGGTTGGGATTTTTGCGGTGCATCGGCAAGTACTATGATTGGCGACAACGATCCGAATGTGAAAAGTAGTGAAGCTGATCACGGTGTGCATGTGAGTGGTATTGCAAGTGCAGTAACAGATAATGGCCTGGGCGTAGCTAGTATTGCCCAAAATGCCAAGTTGTTAATTGTGAAAACTGGTGCAGATGATGCTCCGCGATCTATTTACAAAGGTTACGAAGGAATCAAGTATGCGGCAGATAAAGGTGCCCATATCATCAACTGTTCGTGGGGTTGCGTTGGTGGTGGCCAGTTTGGGCAAGATATGGTAAATTATGCCGTTAGTAAAGGTTGCTTGGTTGTAGCTGCTGCGGGGAATTCGGGCAACGATGTCCCAATTTATCCGGCCGCTTTTGACGGAGTATTTGCTGTTGCTAATTTAAACTCAAATGATACCAAGTCCTCTGCATCTAACTATGGTACTTACGTGGATATTTCTGCTCCGGGACAGGGCATTTACAATACTGTTTACAACAATAGCTATGCTTCTTATTCTGGCACTTCTATGGCTGCACCTTTGGTAGCTAGCGCAGCGGCTTTGCTAAAGGCCAAGTATCCAAGCTATACAGGCCAGCAGATAGGCGAAATGCTAAGGGCAACCGCCGATGATATTGACGCAGTAAACATTAACTATACTGGGTTGTTAGGAAAGGGAAGGTTAAATGTGTACCGAGCACTCACCGAAAATGCGGCATCTGTACGTTATCAAAGTGTGGCTATTACCGATAAAAGCTTAGGAAATAGAGCTCCCAATACCGAGATTACTTTACAATTTGCCTTGAAGAATTTTCTCATTCCAGTAACTGGACTAACTGTAAGTGTCTCAAGCAATAGTGCTTTTGTGCAGGTTTTAGATCAAAATATCAATGCCGGAAACTTCAATAGCTTAGAAACTAAAACAGATATTGCGCCAGTTAGGGTAAAAGTCTTGGCTAACGCACCCGAAAATCACGAGGTAATTTTTACGCTGAGGTATACCGCAAATAACGGATCTTATGTAGATGCAGAAAGTTTTAAAACGGTGGTGGCTTTAGATTACTTAAATGTTGCCGTTAATCAAGTCAGCACTTCGCTTACTTCAAACGGTAGGGTAGGGTACAGTAAAGGCAATGCTACCGCAGGTTTGGGTTTCTTATATAAAGAAGAGAGTATGCTGTTTGAGGCAGCCTTGCTTATTGCCAAATCCGAAACTCAGGTAATGAACAATGCTAGAGCAGAAACGGTACCGAGCGAAGATTTTAGAAGACAGCAAACGGCGGCAATGTCTCCTTCGTCGGTAGCAGCTTTTGAAGGCACTAGTGTTTTTACCGATGCCGGCAGTGCCAATCCGATAGGACTAAAGATACTTTCTAGGGCCCTGGCTTTTAACACTCCTGTTGATGATAAATATGTGATTGTAGAATATGAAATTACCAATACCAGCAATGCTGATCTGCAAAGCATTTATACCGGTTTATTTACCGATTGGGATTTAGATGATGCTTCTGCCAATGCTACGCAATATGATGCAGCAGCAGAAATTGCTTACGTTTACGCTAAGCGAAATGCGTCGTACCCTTACGCTGGTATACGTTTGTTAAACGTAGTCGCTACACCTGCTTACTATCCAATGTCGTATCAGGTAGCCAATAGTTTTTTGGCAGATAATGATTTTTCTATTTCCGAAAAATACAAAACCTTAACTTCTGGCATACACGCCCAAGGTTTAGGTGATGATACCGCCAATGGTTACGATGTGATGTTTACCATTGGCAGTGGCCCTTACCATATCCCTAAAGATGGAACAGTTAAGGTAGCTTATGCTTTTTTAGCAGGGGATAATCATGACGAATTGCTTGCCGTTGGGGAAGCCGCCAAGGCAAAGTATAAAGACGTATTGGCGCAGCGGATCAGTAAAATTCCGCTTGAATTTGCTTTAAAGCAAAACTATCCAAATCAGGCCAAAACCTTTACCTATATTCCTTTAGATTTACCTGAAAAAACTGAAGTGGATATTACTATTTACGATGTAATGGGCAGAAAAATTAGTAACATAACTAAAGGTGTTTTAGAAGCGGGTAGCTATCGTTTTTATCTAGACGTAAGTAGGTTTGCTAGCGGTGTATATACTTACAAGTTAACTACACCCAACTTTAAACAAGCCAAAAAAATGGTAGTGGCAAGATAATTCGTTCACTAGTTCATAGCTATCGAATTGTCGAGATAACTTTTGGCTATTTGTTAAACGTAATGCCTTCGGACATCTGACTTGCCGGACTTTCAATTATTAAACTGGTCAATCGATAATGTAGGTCATCATCAAATCATCACATTTGCTAATCCTAGTGGTTAAAACAAGCCCTGCAACGAGGTTCGTAGCTATCTTTTTCGCCTAAAAGCACTCTGTTTTCGCTTGCTGCGGTACGGTATGAGTATACCGCCGGGCTACCGCACTGCATACAAACGGCGTTTACTTTGGTAACATGTTCTGCAATGGCCATTAGCGCAGGCATTGGGCCAAAGGGTTTGCCCAAAAAATCCATGTCTAAACCTGCAATGATAACTCTTATGCCTTTACTAGCCAAAGCATTGCAAACCTCGGGTAGGCCTTCATCAAAAAACTGTGCTTCATCGATACCTACAACTTGTGTGTTGGTGCCCAGCAACAAAATAGCAGAAGAGTGGTCTACAGGGGTTGATGGGATGGTGTTTTTATCATGAGATACTACTGCCATTTCATCATAGCGAGTGTCTGTTTTTGGTTTAAAAATCTCTACGTTTAGCTTAGCTATTTGTGCCCTTTTTAGCCTTCTAATGAGTTCCTCGGTTTTTCCAGAAAACATCGAACCACAAATTACTTCTATACTGCCACTAAATTCTCCCCGTCTAAAATTTTGCTCGCTAAATAACATTGTAAAGGTTTTTTTAGTCAAACTTAGATAAATTTGCCTTTAAATACAATATCATCACTAGGTATATCAAAGCAATTTGCCGTTCTGCCCTCAATCACACCGAGATATATTCATTTAAAATAAATACTAAAAGATTTTTATAGTATTTTTGATTGTTTTTACTAACATAAAAAGCCAAAACTTTCGTTACAACAATATCGTTTAATAATTGTTAAACCGTTTTTAGGCTTTGCCTCAGTAGATCAACTAAAAATAACACAGCAGATGAAGCAAGAAGCTCTTTTCAAGAAATTAGGAAACATACTTAACGAACTAAACGAACAGTACCAATTTTTGTCTCAAAACCCCGAGCAATTAACCGAGTTAGAATTGGAACTGTTTTTTGCAAATGCCAATTTCTTAACCGATCACATTCAGATTATTAGAAAATTAAATTTGCCTTTACAAGTTTCTGCTGTACCCACAATAGTTAACCAAACTATAAGTGAACCTATTGTTGACGAAGAAATAAGTGACGAACTTAAAGATATACAACAAGTAGAAGCCATTACTTTTGCTGGCTTAGCAGACGAACAAGAAATTGAAGCTCCTGCTTCGGTACCAGAACGCAAAGAAGAGGAAGTAACGGAAACTATTTTCGATTTTGAGTTGCCGGAGGTTAAAGAGGCAGAGAGGGAGATTTTTAGATTAGATTCTGAACCCACTCAAAGTTTTGAATTTATCCTCAATAAAGACGATTTTAATGAAGATGATAAATTTGACTTTGAAGAGAAAACCACTGAACAATTATTTGATAGACCTTTGAGTAAAGAGGAAGAGCTCATCTTAGCGCAAAAGAAGAAGGTAAAGGAAAACTTGATTCGAGATCTTGAAGTATTAGAAGAAGATGAAGTTGGCCCTGAGCCTTTTTTGGTGCACCAAGAAAAGGAACCAGAGGAATTAGCAGCTCCTATTGCTAAAGTTGAACCGGTAATTGAAGAAAAGCCTGCTCCTGCAGTAGAGGTAAAAAAAATAGTGGTTGAAACTACTAAGGTGGAGGTAGAAGCTTCCGCTTATCAGCCCACATTAAACGATTTGCTAGCAGGTAAAAATACCAGTTCTAGGTTAAACGAAACTTCTGGCGCTGTGATTTCAGATTTGAAAGCTGCCATTAATCTTAATGATAAGTTACTTTACATTAAGGATTTGTTTAACGGCTACAATTTGGCCTATGCTGAAGCGATTGATATTGCGAACAAAATGCCAAATTTTGATGCTGCTGATAATTTCTTTCAAAAGAACTATGCCATAAAAAATAACTGGGCTGATAAACAAGCAACCGTGGATAAGTTTTATTTGCTATTGAATAAGAGGTTTAGAGACTAATTAAGGGTTATAGGTTTTAAGTGTTACGTGATAAGTTTTAAGAAATCGTCTACTAGGTAAAACTTATTACTTAAAACGTATAACTTTAAATAAATCCCATCCGGTTAGAATCCAACTTCAGGAAAATAAATAGTAGTATCGTAAAACTCCATAAGGAAGAACCCCCGTAGCTAATAAATGGCAACGGAATACCAATTACAGGCATAATTCCTATCGTCATCCCGATATTAATAAAAACGTGGAAAAATAGGATACAGGCAATGCTGTAACCGTAAACCCTAGAAAATACGGATCGCTGTCGTTCTGCCATATTAATAATCCGCAGTAGCAGAAAAACGTACAAACCGATTACAACAAAACAGCCAATAAAACCCCATTCTTCACCAATGGTAGAGAAAATAAAATCGGTGCTTTGTGCTGGTACATAACCAAATTTAGTTTGGGTACCTTCCAAATAACCTCTGCCTGTTAGCTGTCCGGCACCTATGGCAATTTTTGATTGTATTACGTTGTAGCCAGCACCTCTATTGTCGCTCGTTAAACCTAAAATTAGCTCTATCCTTGTACGTTGGTGGGGCTTTAGTACATTTTCAAATAAATATTTAGCCACAAATAAATAGCAAATGGCAATCAATGTAATAATACCTACATTAATTATTTTTTGCATTCTCTTTCTAGCATTGTAGGCAAACAATCCCCCAATAATTAAAATAGATATGATAAGTATAGTAGGTGCAACAAATAAATTAAGGATAAACAAGAGTACTGCACCCCAAAAGATAATCAGCAAATTTCCAGGCAAACCTTCTCTATATAACGGAAACATAAAAGATAAGAACACCAGCATAGAACCAGCATCTGGTTGAAGCATGATTAGGGCCATTGGCAGCGCAATGATGGCTAAGCAAACCAAAATGGGCTTAAAGGTATTTAACTTTGGGTTAAAAGAGCTAATGTATCTGGCTAATAATAAGGCTGTGCCAAATTTAGCAAATTCAGAAGGTTGCAAACGGAAAGAGCCAATGGGAATCCAGGCTTGGTTACCTCCCACATTTCGCCCAACAACCAATACTGTTAGTAATAAAATAATGGTTATGCCGTAAACAATAGGTGCAAATACGCTAAAAAACTTAGATTCTAACAATAAAATAGAAAGGCCTAAGATCAAACCAGATATTACGAAAATCAGCTGCTTTCCATATTCGGCTGCAAAACTAAAGGCTGCCGATTTATCTGGATCGTATTGTACAGAAAAAATATTGATGAAACCAACAGCGCATAATGCCATATAAATTAATATGGTGATCCAATCAACATTAAAGAAAAATCTATTATTCTGTTGTTGCATTATTTTTTGGCACTACGGCTGTTTTGTTAAATTGATTAGTGGCTACGGTGCTTTTTAAGGGATTTGTTTTTTTAGTAGTATCTACTTTACTGGTGTCTGCCCTGGGTTTTTGTTTAGGTACTTTGTCTTTTAAAACAGGAAGTAAATTGTCCGACTTGTATTGTTCTATTGTAGCGCCGTTAATTCTCCTGCCCTTCAAACTGTCGGTTAAGTACTTTTCTGTAATGAAACTGGCCATTGGTGCGGCATAAGCCCCGCCATAACCACCGTTCTCTACAATTACTGCAATGGCAATCTTTGGATTGTCGCGAGGAGCGAAGCCGATAAAAACGGAGTGGTTTTTACCATGTGTATTTTGTACGGTTCCGGTTTTACCACACATTAAAATGTTAGGTATCATAGATTCTTTTGCTGTTCCAATGGAACTATTTACCGCATCCTGCATTCCGTCTATTACCGGGCCAAAATGTTTAGCATCAACACCCACATAGTGTTTTTCTTTATATTTCGGATCGATATGTTTATCGTTGCCAATTCCTTTTACTAAATGCGGCTTAATATAATAGCCCTTGTTGGCGATAATAGCCATAATATTGGCCATTTGTAATGGTGTAGTCGTAATTTCTCCCTGGCCAATACCAACTGATAAAATCGAACCGTAACCCCAGTATTTACTTCGCTGTTTCGTGTAATCTGCTGCAGTAAATAATTTATAACCCCTTTCACCTGGATAATCAATTCCTAGCGTATCGCCGATACCGAACTTGCGTACTTTCTCCTGCCATTCGTCGTAAGCTTTATGTTGGTTTTTGCGACCCTTTTTCATCATTTCCTTTGCGAAAATGTTCCAAAAGTAAGTATTACAAGATCTAGCTAATCCTCTACGTAGTGCAATATTTCCGTCAACATGTTCGCACTTAAAGCGTGTTCTGCCTACTTGATAATAACCTGGGCAATTGAAAGTCGTATTTTCATTAACCAAGCCTTCTTGCAGGGCAATTAGGGCACTTAAGGGCTTAAAAGCAGAGCCTGGAGAATATCTACCTTTTATAGGGCGAGTAAAAAATGGCCGATAAGGGTTTGATAATATTTTCATGTAATTGTTGCCACTTTCGCTGCCCACCATCAAATTTGGATCATATCCCGGACTACTCACAAATGCTAATATTTCTCCTGTTGCAGGCTCTATAGCAACAATACTTCCTACTTTGTTGTTTAACAGTTGTTCTCCTAATTTCTGTATTTCTACGTCAATAGTAGTGGTCAATTGTTCTCCTGCTACCGCTAAGGAGTCGAATTTACCATCGGCATAACTTCCTTGGGCCACATTATGCGCATTGTAAAGCATGTTTCTTACGCCCTTTGTTCCGCGTAAATCAATTTCATATTGTCTTTCTATACCAGATTTTCCGATATAATCTCCAGGCTTGTAATAACCGGCATGTCTTTCTATTTCAGTTTGGTTTACTTCTTTGATGTAGCCCAAAAGCTGTCCGCCTATGCTATCTGGATAATAGCGAATGGTTCTTTTTTGCACTTCAAATCCATTGTAGTTTGCCATACGCTCTTGTAATGTGGCGTAGGTTTGTATCGAAAGTAGTTTCTGAAAAATAGAGGCTTGATATCTTGATTGCACTACAGCTTTATGAAATTTCTTGCGGAAATCCTCCATCGTAATCCCAATGATGTTGCATAACGAAAGCGTATCGAAAGGTTTTACTTCGTTAGGTGTAACCATTAAATCGTAGGTAGGTTGGTTTTGCGCCAATACCTTGCCATTACGATCGGTAATTACACCACGGGCAGGATAAATGAACTTTTTACGGAGTGCATTGTTATTGGCATCTAGAAAATATTTGTCGCTGGCAACCTGTATATAGAAAAGCCTGCCCAACAAAGTTAGCGCAAGTAAAACGAATAAGCCTTGTATAATATATTTTCTATTAAACAGTTGGTCCATTAAGCCGATTTTCTATTATGGAAGATAAACTCTACCAATAACACAGTAAACAGTGTAAATACTACGCTTAATAAAGTTCTTCCTAAGGTATAAGTTAGCGATGTAAATTTAAAAGCTTCTAGGAAAAACAATACTACATGATGAACAAAAATACACAATACCGCATATAAAGAAAACCACCTAAAGCCCATATTTCCCAAAGAAGGCTCTGGTTCGTCTATAGCCTCTCTGTTTAAACTTACTGAGATGAAAAGAATTCTTACAAAAGCTAAGGCAATACAGGCACTGGTGTGTACGCCTAAAGTATCATAAAAAGTATCTAAGGTTAAACCTGTAATAAATGCAATTACGTAAAGTAAAAGATTGGGGATATGAAAAGGCAGTACTAAAATAAACAATACATATATGAAAGGTGTAGAGAGATTGTAAAATGCCATGTTGCGCAACAGAAAAATCTGTATAAACAAAAGTGCAATCCACCTGAAAATATTTATCAATATAGCTCTACTGTTCATTTTTAACTTCCGGTTGTAAAGATTTTACTTCTTCTGCAAATTTATCTTTAACTACATATACAAAGTGTAGCGTACTAAAATTGTTAAACAGTGTAACTTCCAAAGTCATAAAGCTATCGCCGGTACTTACACTGGTATTGCTTACTCTACCTACCTCTATCCCTCTAGGAAAACCTCCCGAGCCAGAAGTGATAATGGTATCGCCAATTTTAACTTTGTAATGGTTAGGAATTTCCTTTACGTAGGCTTTGCGATAATCAAAATTATCATCGCCCCATACCAAACTGCCAAAGGCGTTGTCCTTTTTTAAAACTACGCTAATAAAAGTTTTCTGATTGAGTAGTGGGCGCACGGTTGCAAAGTTTTCTGACACGCTTTCTACAAATCCAACTACACCTTTAATAGGCGAAATTACTGCCATGTCTTTCACAATGCCATCTTTGCCGCCTTTGTTAATGGTCATCATGTTGTTGGTTAAGGTAACCGAGTTTTTGAAGACCTTAGCTGCAATTAAAGTATATTGTTGGTGGTTAGTGGTGTCTTTTACTTTTGTAACTTGAGTGCTATCGATACCATTTATAGCTAGCAGTTGTGTTTTTAAGGCTGCATTTTCGGCCGCTAAGCTATCATTTACTTGTACCAAGTTTAGGTAACGTTTAATAACGTTTAACCGTTTGTAGGCTGTACCTACTAATTCGTTAGTAGAGCCAAAAGTAACGCTGCGTTGGTACATATTATTTCTAATTGTTAAAATAATGCCAACGGTAAAAAAGATGATAAAAAAGAAAAATGCGTTGTATCTGCTAAGAAAAATCCAAAGGTTACGCATTTAAGTGTTAGGTTATAAGTAATACGTTGTAAGTTACAAGACTTAAAACTTATAACTCAAAACGTATAACTCGATTTATTGCATTAAGAATTTATAATTTCCAATGTTTTTCAAGGCGATACCTGTTCCGCGTACTACAGCACGTAAAGGATCTTCGGCCACATGAACAGGCAATTTAGTTTTTGCGGCCACACGTTTGTCTAAACCTCTTAACAAAGCACCACCACCAGTTAGGTAAATACCAGTTTGGTAAATATCAGCAGAAAGTTCTGGCGGAGTAATCTCCAAGGCCTTCAAAATCGCCTCCTCAATTTTAGAGATCGATTTATCTAAACAGTGTGCAATTTCAGTGTACGAAACAGTGATTTGCTTAGGTACACCAGTCATTAAATCTCTACCTTGAACTGCAAAATCAGCAGGTGGATCGCTCAGTTCTGGTAATGCCGCACCAACTTCAATTTTGATTTTCTCCGCAGTACGGTCACCAATCATGATGTTGTGCTGGCGACGGATGTAGTTCACAATGTCCGAGTCAAAGTTGTCTCCAGCAACGCGGATAGATTGATCGCAAACGATACCCGAAAGTGCAATTACCGCAATTTCGGTAGTACCACCGCCAATATCAATAATCATGTTACCCATGGGTTCTTCTACATCAATGCCAATACCTACAGCAGCGGCCATGGGCTCGTGTATCAAGTAAACTTCTTTTGCACCGGCAATTTCGGCACTATCTCTAACCGCACGTTTTTCTACCTCGGTAATACCAGAAGGAATACAGATTACCATTCTCAACGAAGGGAACATCCATCCTTTACCACCATTTAACATACGGATCATGCCTTTGATCATGGCTTCAGCAGCGTTAAAATCTGCAATTACTCCATCTTTCAAAGGTCTAACAGTTCTAATGTTATCGTGGGTTTTGCCCTCCATTTGCATCGCTTGGCGGCCAATGGCAATAATTTTATTTGTTTGTCTGTCGAAAGCCACAATAGAAGGCTCATCAACCACTACTTTATCGTTATGTATAATGAGGGTATTCGCAGTACCAAGGTCAATGGCAACTTCCTGCGTAAACCAGTTAAATAATCCCATGTAAGAGGTATGTTATTGTATGTATTAACAAAATGTATACTATCTAAATGTAAAATTAGACAAAATATTATATTAAGTTTCTTTTTTCTGTTTGAAAATCAAAACCAATATATCTAGCCCCACCTAACCTCCCCAAAGGGGAGGAATGTGAAATGCAGGCTAAGCATCTCGCTACTCTCTCCCTTTTGGGGAGAGATGCCGATAGGCAGAGAGGGGCCTAGTGCTTAAAGTGTCTCACGCCAGTAGTTACCATGGCGATACCTTTTTCATTTGCTTTGGCTACAGAATCAGCATCTTTAATAGAGCCACCTGGTTGTAATACTGAAGTAATGCCAGCGTCAGCAGCAATCTCCACACAATCAGGGAAAGGAAAGAAAGCATCAGAAGCCATGGCAGCGCCTTGTACGCTGAATCCAAAAGAAGCTGCTTTTTCAATCGCTTGCCTCAAGGCATCAACCCTAGAAGTTTGACCCACACCGCTTGCAATTAAAACATCATCCTTTACCAACACAATTGTGTTAGATTTGGTGTGTTTTACAATTTTATTGGCGAAGTGTAAGTCTTTTAATTCTTGTGCTGTAGGTGTTTTTTCAGTAACAGTGGTCATCTGTTCAGGACCTTCGATAATTAAATCTTTATCCTGCTCAATTACGCCGTTCAATAAAGTTTTGAATTGTTTTTTGTTCAATTCAACGTAATTGCGTTTTAAGATAACGCGGTTTTTCTTTGTTTTGAACAAATCTACAGCCGCTTGTTCATAGCTAGGAGCAATTAATACCTCAAAAAACAAATTGTTAATTTCTTCAGCAGTTGCTAAATCAACTTCTCTATTGGTAATTAAAACACCACCAAATGCAGAAACTGGATCACAAGCCAAAGCATCTATCCAAGCTTGTTTAACGGTGCTTCTAGAAGCTACGCCACAAGCATTTGTGTGTTTCAAGATCGCAAAAGTAGGCTCTTCGAATTCGTCGATTAAACTCACGGCTGCATCTACGTCAACCAAGTTGTTGTAGCTTAATTCTTTTCCGTTCAATTTAGTGAACATCTCATCTAGGTTTCCGTAGAAAGTTCCTTTTTGGTGAGGGTTTTCTCCGTAACGTAAAGTTTGCGCAGTAGCAATGCTTTCTTTGAATACGTTTAACGGTTCTTCGTTGTTAAAATAGTTGAAGATAGCCGTATCATAGTGGGAAGAAGTATGGAAAGCTTTTTTAGCGAAAGCCTTGCGTTGTGCTAAAGTAGTAGCACCATCTTGCTCTTGTAATTGATTTAATAGTGTGGAGTAATCATCTTTCGAAGCAATAATTACTACATCGTTGAAGTTTTTAGCAGCAGCTCTAATTAATGAGATACCACCGATGTCGATTTTCTCGATAATCTCTTCGTCGGTTCCACCACCCTTAACGGTTTCTTCAAAGGGATATAAATCCACGATGACCAAATCAATTTCAGGAATTTCATATTGAGCAATTTGCTCTTGATCGCCAGCTAAATTTCTACGGTTTAAGATGCCTCCAAAAACTTTAGGATGTAAGGTTTTAACTCGCCCACCTAAAATAGAAGGGTAGCTCGTTAAATCTTCTACCGCAGTAACTGGTACGTTTAAGTCTTTGATAAACTGCTCGGTTCCACCGGTAGAAAATAAGGTTACACCCTGTTTGCCAAGGTACTCTACTAATGGTGCTAAACCATCTTTATAATAAACTGAAATTAAGGCGTTTTTGATCTTTACTGACTGGCTCATTTTGAGGGGTTTGCTTTGAGCCGCAAAGGTATGAAAATGAGCTGATTTTTGGAGGGGCTTTTTAAAATAAAATTAGAGTTTACGCAAACCGTTTGTTTAGATTCTTAGATGATTGGTTTTTTGGAAGTTATTAAGTCGGAGAGTTTTGAGACCGCAAGTCCGAAAAGTTAGCGTTTGCCAAGATTAGTGGCTGGCTATACTTTTTAAAACCGAGAACTGAAAACTGCCTACTGATCCCTACTTCTTGATCTTTTTAATTAACGTTTCTACTACTTTTGGGTAGTGTAAATGTTCTAATTGCTGACCTTTGAACTTGATCATCTCAAGGCTGTCGTCTTTTTCTATACGATATTTAGCTTGGTGAATAAACTCGCCTTCATCATAATTTTCGTTTACATAATGAATGGTAATGCCGCCTTCGGTATCTCCTGCTTCCATTACTGCTTTATGCACACGGTCGCCGTACATGCCCTTGCCTCCATGTTTAGGTAAAAGGGCGGGATGGATGTTGATGATTCTGCCAGGATATTCTTTTAATAGATTTTGGGGGATGAGCCAAAGAAAACCTGCCAGTACAACAAGATCGATATCTAAGTTTTTCAGCAAGTCTAAAACTTCATCGGTTTGGTAAAACTCGTTTCTATCAAAAATATGAGAAGGAATTTCGAAGCTGTCGGCCCTTTGTAGTACGTATGATTCTGGGTTGTTGGTTAACACTAAGGCAACTTCTGCCTCTGTACTACGTTTAAAATGCTCCATTATCTTTTGGGCATTTGATCCTGATCCTGAAGCAAAAATGGCGATACGTTTCTTCACTGCGTTTCTGTGTTTTTTTCAAAAATAATATTTTAAGCCTTTTCGCACTAATTTTGAGCCAAAAAACCTTATTTAAATAAAAAATAATGCCAAACTGTAAATGTCGTGCTTCAAAAGCTTCGCGTTTAAATCATTAGATGAAAATATTTTTTTAAATCCATTTTGCATTTAAAAATATTACCTCTATATTTGCAGTCCGAAAATAAAACAGAGAAGACAATAAAAGGCTAAACAATGGCAAATCATAAATCAGCATTAAAAAGAATTAGAGCAAACGCTGCAAAACGTTTACGTAACAGATATCAAGCTAAAACTACACGTACTTTTATCAAAAGACTGCGTGCTGCTGAAGACAAGAAAACAGGATTAGAATTACTTCCTAAAGTTATCTCTATGTTAGATCGTTTAGCTAAAAAGAACGTTATCCACAAAAACAAAGCTTCAAACAATAAAGCAAAATTAACCAAGTTCGTTAACAACTTGAAATAATCGCTTTTTTTTAACGATATTTAGAACGGTATCATCGTAAGATGATGCCGTTTTTTTTGTTCTTTTAAAAAAAATATGATGAAAAAAGTAACTTTCTTTCTGGCTGTCTTCCTGATAGGCGGTCTTGCTTTCGGCCAAACAAAATTTGAAATTTCTGGTAAATACAAAACTCCTGTAAATGGAATGTTGAAGATTTCCTATGGCGACGGTAAATCGGATTCCATACCTATTGCAGATGGAAGCTTTAAATACCAAGGGAATGTAGAAGCTCCATATTATATAACCCTATTCGCTGAGTTAAAAAATATCCCATCAGAATTAAAGGCTGTAGGTGTAAGTTTTTTTGTTGATAATAAACCGACAGTGATAGAGTTGGATACGCTGACGAAAAAAACTACCAGATTTGATCATATAGATACAAAAGTAGTTTTCGTTCAAAGAAGTACTTTCCAAGATAAACTTGATTTGCTTAAAAAAGAATTAGTTGGTCTAAGCGCTTCTAAAGAGGAAGATAAAAAAAAGGCCGAAGAAATTGTTCTTGCCAATGTAGCAAAAAATAAATCTGAAAAAGAGCGAAGTATCCTTGTCAACTGGAATTCAAGATTTTTGTCAAAGGAAAAAATATTAGAGCTGTATAATGGATTTAGCGATGAAATTAAGGCATCGGCTTATGGCATCCAGATCAAGAATGCGGCGCTTACAAAGTACACGCTTAAAGTTGGAGACATGCTGCCATTGTTCTCTCAAAAAGACACTAAAGGGAAGGTTTTAAAAAGTTCCGACTTAAAAGGTAAATACGTATTGATCGATTTTTGGGCATCTTGGTGTGTTCCGTGTAGAGAAGAAAATCCAAATTTGGTAAATGCATTCTTTAAATTTAAAGATAAAAACTTTGATATCTTGGGGGTCTCACTAGATACCAAAAAAAGTAATTGGTTAGCAGCAATTACTGCAGATGGCCTAACTTGGAAGCATGTTTCTGACCTTAACGGTTGGGAGAATGAAGTTTCTCGAATGTTCAATATCAAATCGGTTCCTTCAAGTATACTAGTCGACAAGGAGGGGAAGATCATTGCTTTAAATCTTAGAGGGGAGGAACTAGATAAAAAGCTTGCTGAAATTCTACTTTAAATAATTCTACACCTATGTCTATCTATGAAAACAAACTCGGTATTAAAGCTTGGGCAGAAGCTGATCGACCTAGAGAAAAACTCCTACAACAAGGTCGGCGGCAGCTTACCGATGCAGAACTTATCGCCATCTTAATTGGTTCGGGCAGTAGAAATGAAACTGCAGTTGATTTAAGTAAGCGTATACTCAGCTCATGTCATAATGATTTACACAAGCTTGCACAGCTTGGAGTTAAAGAACTATCTAAGTTTAAAGGTATTGGCGAAGCCAAAGCTATTACCATTGTTGCGGCTTTAGAATTAGGAAGAAGAAGAAAGGATGCGGAGCCAGCAGAAGTGCAAAAAGTAAATTCATCTATTGATGTACATCGAGTAATTAAAGCTGATTTGGCAGATCTGCCCCATGAGGAGTTTTGGATAATTTTACTCAACCGGGCCAACACCGTAATTGGAAAGTATTTTTTAAGCAAAGGTGGTCAGGCTGGAACGGTAGTTGATCCGAAGATGGTTTTTAAAATTGCATTGGAGCATGGCGCCGCTTCGGTTGTTTTAGCTCATAATCATCCCTCTGGGAATTTAAAACCTAGCAGTGCCGATGTGAGTATTACCAAGAAATTGATGGAACTTGGAAAGATGATGGAGATTGCAGTGCACGATCATTTGATCATATACAACGATACTTTTTTAAGCCTTGCGGATGAAGGCTATGTTTAAGTTGATAAAAAAATCAGCACTCAGAATTTGCTTTCTGAGTGCTGATTGAAATACTAATTGTAACCAGGATTTGGTTTAAGTACACCGTTAGATAAGGTGATTTGTGTTGGAGGAATAGGTAATCTTCCTCGTTTCGAAATATCCCAATCCATTTGGTATGCATTTGCTGGGGTATTTGCTCCACCTGTTAATGTAACTGGGCCACCTAAACTACTGGTGCCATTGTAATATGGGCCAATTAAGCTAGAGGCATCAATCATTTGTTTAGCGTAAGGTAGGCCGTAACGCAATAGATCCCAATAACGAATGCCTTCACCTGCTAATTCTACTCTACGTTCGTGTCTGATGTTATCAATGGTTGCCACACGAGTTCCCAAGCCAACGCGGCCACGAACTCTGTTTAAATAAGCATCTGCTTTGGTTTGATCTACACCAATGTACAATTCTGAAGCCATTAATAATACATCAGAAAACCTAATGGCATGAAGATTTTGCCCCCAGTTGATGTCATTTAAGCCTGATGCGGTTTTGTATTCACTAGTAGTATTGTACTTGTTGTTGAAATAACCAGTATGTTGCCAGCCCTTGATTATGCCAGGTGCCACAGCGGTAGAATTTAATACCAATAGGGTAGCAGCTCTACGTGGATCTAAAATAGGGGTGGTTTCAAACGCTTGGTATAGCGACTCTGTTGGAATAGCGTTACTAAAACCGGCAGTATAAGGGTTGCCGTTTACACCTCTTGGGCCAAAATAAAGAACGTTGTAGTTTCCTTGTGCACGAAATTGATCGCTCGTGCTACCGGATATAGGTTGTGTGTTGCTATGTACAACCTCCCAAACAGATTCTATGCCCAGCTCGTTCGCTTTTCTCCATACATCACTGTAATTGCCAATCAAATCAAAACCTGCGGAAGGTGCGATAATCTCATCGAGATAGGTGCGAATTACAGCAGCGTCGATTACTCTTGTTCCTGTATTTAATTCGGTGTTGTAAACGCCCTTGTTGAATAGGTAAACTCTTGCTAATAATGCAGAAGCCGACCAATAAGTGGCACGACCTGAGTTGGCTTTCATGCTGGTTTTAGGTAAAACCGACATGGCATCTATCAAATCTTTAGCAATTTGATTGAATACTTCTTGCGGCGGTGCCTGAGGTTGGTTGTATTCATCGGGAGCTTGCTGTTTTGTAATCAAAGGAACGTTTTCAAACCATTTAACCAAATCGAAGTAGAAATGTGCTCTTAAGAATTTAGCTTCTCCAGTAGTTAATGCTTTAAAGTTAGCACTGCTTTCGACACGGTCTATGTTGGCTAAATAGGTGTTTGCTCTGGCAATGCCTTGATAGTAGATATTCCAAACACTGCCGTAGGTGCCATCGTTTGGATTGAACGGGGCAGTTGCCGTTACTTTGAAGTTGTCAATGCCCTTTACGCCTACTGCATCCGAAGAGCTCCCTCCGCCAGAATAGGCATCGTCAGAAGCAGCTTCAGCCCAGCCTATTAATGGTGTATGGCCTTGGTTAATGTTTCCCCACTGTAAAACATGGTAAATGCCTGCCAACGCTTGTGTAGCCTGTAATTCTGTTTTAAAAAAGTTACTTTCCTCAATCTGAGAAGCTGGTGTAATTTCTAAGAATGACTTTTTACATCCGTTGGTAACAAGCAGTAAAGTTGCGGCTACCAAGAACCTTATATTTTTTTGTATATGTTGCATGATTAAATTCTTTGAAGGATTATAGCTTTACATTGATACCAAAACGGAATGTTCTAGCTTGTGGATAAACGCCTCTGTCAATACCTAATGATAATGGGCTACTTGCACCAATTTCTGGATCAAAACCCGTATAATTAGTAAGGGTAAAAGCGTTGTCTACGGCTACAAAAAACCTCAAACCATTTACACGTACTTTTTGTGTTAGTAGTTGAGGTAAAGTGTACCCTAATTGAATGTTTTTTACCCGAACAAAGCTGCCATCTTCTAATAAAAGATTAGAGACTGTTGCGTAATTTCGGTTTGGATCTGTGCTTACAAAACGAGGGTATTTTGCGTCTGTATTGTTCGGCGACCAGTAATCTAACCTGGTTGCTGGCATGTTCGAAACTGTTTTGTCAAACCTGTAGTTGCCATTAAATACTTTGTGACCAAACATACCAATACCGAAAACACTCAAATCAAAGTTTTTGTAATTTACATTGATGGTTAAGCCTGAGATGTATTTCGGGTTTGGATCGCCAATGTTGGTACGGTCATTATCATTGATTACCCCATCGCCATTGGTGTCTATAAACTTCAAATCTCCTGGCTTAGCATTAGGTTGGATTTTGGTTACTGCACCAGAATTTGGATTGGTAAATGTGTAAGCATCTACTTCGGCCTGCGATTGGAAAATGCCTGAGGTCCTTTGTCCCCAGAAATAACCGATAGGTTGTCCTACAGACATACGGGTAATGCTCCCCATGCTGATATATGCAGCACCGGCCAATGCTTTGGCGGTGTTGTTAATTTGGGTAACTTCGTTTTTGTTATGCGAAATGTTAAATGAAACGCCTAAACTCCAGTCTTTTCCAAATTTTTCATTGTAGTTAATCCCTAATTCTATCCCTTTGTTTTGTACGTTGCCACCATTTACAAATGGAGCGCTGTAACCTACACTGGCTAAAATGTTCGGGCGGATCAATAAATCTTTAGTGGTCTTCTTGTAGTAATCGGCAGATACCGATAGCTTGTCTTTAAAGAAGTTGATGTCTAGACCAAAGTTAGTTTGCTCGCTCGTTTCCCATTTAAGATCCGGATTTGATATTGCTCCCAGAGAGGCTCCACTGTAAAGATATTCAGCTCCCGTACCGTTCACAAAAGTATAACCATTGTTGGCGGTGTTGATGGTAGATGCCCAAGGAAATGAGCTTCCTAAGTTTTCGTTACCATTTTGCCCCCACGAAGCACGAAGTTTTAAAAATGAAATTGTATTGACATCGAAGAAAGATTCTTTAGAAACTACCCATCCACCAGAGATAGAAGGGAAGGTTGCATAAGGATTATTTCTTCCAAAGCGAGAAGAACCATCACGGCGAATGATACCCGAAAGTAAATATTTATCATCATAGCTATAGGCAAACCTACCAAAGTAAGATGCCAATGTTCTACGGTCTGCACCGCCACCGTTTACACTCGAAGTAATATCGGTAGCTACATCGATGTAAGCCAAATCTGGATTGATAGGCGAATTATCATTTCTAGCACCGCTTAGGTTTTGAGTAAAATATTTGTACGCCGATTGTCCTGCAATCAATTGGACGTTGTGTTTCTTAACATCAAGGCTATAACTTAAAACATTTTCTACTTGCCAAGTATTGGTGCGATAGAAGTTGCTGCTAACTCTGGAGAATGTTTGGTTAGAAGTAGGTAGTAAATAATAAATAGGCGTGTAGCTATTTACGTTCTCGTTCGCTAAATCCATCCCGTAACTAGATCTAAATTTCAGGTTCTTCAAAATGCTAAGTTCAGCATAAACATTGCCTAGTAATTTGTCTATTTTGCGATTGCCGTTGATGATGGCGATTTGTGCTAAAGGATTTGCAAAAGTTGCCTCTGGAGAAATACCAAAAATGCCATTTGCATCACGAACTGCGTTTGCGTTGTAATTAGCTAATTTTGTTGGGTCAGTTTCATAAAGCGGCGTAATAGGGTCAATGCTGATTGCATTCCCTAAAACGTGTCCACCTTGATCGCCGTTGTCAAAAATTGCTCTTCTATCAGTATTGATATAGTTTAAGTTAGTTCCAATTTTTAGAAAGTTGGTAATTTTTTGGTCTACATTTAATCTAAAAGTGTAACGTGTAAATTCAGAGTTTTTTCCGCCAATAACACCTTCTTGCCCAAAATAAGAGAACTTAGCTAGGTAAGTAGATTTGTCGTTGCCTCCAGAAGCCGATACTTGATGGTCAAATATGGGTACATTGCTTTGAAATAACGCATCTTGCCAGTTAGTTCCTTCGCCAAGTGCAGATGGGTTTGGATAGGGTAACGCATTGGCTGGGTTTGCATTAGTTGCACCGACATTCATCATTTCTGCGTACTGAGTAGCATTTAGCACATCTAGTTTGCGCCAGGTATTTTGCACTCCGTAATAGCCATCATAACTTAATTGTGGCTTACCTGCAACCCCTTTTTTAGTGGTAATTAAAATTACGCCATTGGCACCCCTGGCTCCATAAATTGCCGAAGAAGCAGCATCTTTTAATACATCCATACGCTCTATGTCGCCGGGGTTTAGGTATTCGATGGTACTTACCGGAAATCCATCCACAATGAAAAGTGGGTCTGGACTATTGTTCGTTCCTGTACCTCTAATTCTGATCATTGGTTTGTCTCCAGGTTGTCCGTTTTGGTTAAGCACCAGCACGCCCGGCGCATTTCCCTGAAGCGCCTGCTCTACACGGGTAATCGACAGTTTTTCGATGGTTTTGCTTTGAACCGAAGAAATTGCCGTAGTTAGATTTTGTTTCTTTTCACTACCATAACCTACTACAACAATTTCTTGTAGGGCAGATGCCGAAGCCCTTAAAATAATCTCTAAACTAGAAGGTGTATCCTCGGTAATTTGAATTTCTTTGGTAATAAAACCTAGATAGCTAACCACTAAAGTATGGCCAGCTGTTAACTGCTTTAATGTAATTTCTCCATTAAGATCGGTACTATAGTTCTTGCCAGTTTCTTTAATCTTGATGTTGGCACCTGGTAAAGCTAGTCTTGTGGTATCCAAAACCTTTACCTTTACATCGATAAAAGCTTGAGCTAAAACATTGTTGTTAACAGCCCTAATTTTTGGCTGTATAACAATGGTCTTTTTAGCGATGGTGTAGGTGTATGGCAGTTCTTTTAGTAAAGTTGATAACGCCTCGTCAATGCTTGCCGATTTGATATTTACGCTTACATTGAGTTGATTAATATCGTCTCCTTTCCAAAAGAAACTATAGCCGCTTTGTTTTTCTATATCAGAAAATACGGTGGTAATAGGCTTGTTCTTAGCAGTAAGCGATATGAATTGTGCATATCCTTTGGCTGATACCTGTAAACAGGCAATGGTCATCAATAATGTTGTGATTTTCATTGCTTTAAGTAGTGTTTTTGGGATTGCAAACTGTTTAAAAACAGTTTTAACACCTAAGTTTAAAATCATACTTTTGTTATGTTATTTGGTTTTACGAATTAATTAGATTTACTGTTTGATAATTTTGGGCCAGATAATTTTTGCCGGGAGTGTTGGAGCACTTCCGGTTTTTTATTTTTTCGGCTACTGAGGTTGGTATTACTTTCTTTCCATTTCTCCTTTCTCCGTTTAAATTAATAACCTGTTTTATGGCGTTACAATTAGCTTTCTTTTGCCGTTTGCATTTATTTTATCATCTATTTTAAAGTGTACTTGTCCAAGTTGTAATACTTTCAGCACTTCGCTTAAGGTGTAATTCCTATCTATCTTCCCAAAAAAGTGTTCGTCCGGGATTTTCCCATCATAAACGACCTCAATTGGATACCATCTTTCTAGCTGTTTCATTAAGCTGATGATGTCGGTATTGTCGAACTTGAAGAGACCATTTTTCCAAGCGATAGCTTTTTCTACATCAGCCTCTGAGATATTGATCGTTTCGTTTTCTAATGGGGTAATTGCTTGTTGTCTAGGTTGTAAAAGTTTTGATTGCTTGTTTCGTGAAATTCGTATGCTGCCTTCTACCAAGGTAGTTTGATATTGCTTTTGGTCGCCATAGGCATTGATATTGAACTGTGTTCCCAATACTTCAATTTTCTGCTGGCCTGTGCTAACTCTAAATGGAATTTTTCCTTTCCTGTTTTTAAGTTTAGCTACTTCAAAGTAGGTTTCTCCTGTGGTGCTAACCTCCCTCCCATTGCCGCTAAACTGGCTTGGGAAAGTGATCGACGAAGCTGCGTTAAGCCAAACTTTAGTGCCGTCGCTCAATATCACTTGAAATTGGCCGCCAATGGGTGTGCTGATGGTGTTTAGTTGGCTTTCGGGTACTTCATTATTATTTTTGGTAGAGCCTCTATAGCTTAACATTCCACTATTCATTTTGATAATGGTTGTATTTCCTTGTGTAGCTATTTGTCCATCGGGTTTATCTTCCAATACAATTTGTCTTCCGTCAGATAAAGTCAAGATTGCCTTGTCTCCTCCTGGTGCTACGTCAGCTGTTAATGCCAATTGAACTTCTCCTTTTTCTAGTTTCGATGATAGTCTAAATAAAGCTATTCCGGCAATCAATAACAGAACTGCGGCTGCTGCCGAAGCGTAGCTTGCCCAATGTAAGCGGCGTTTTTTAGGTTGCTCGGCAGTAAGCTGGTCAAGCTGATTAAAGAGCCGTTGTTTGCTTATTTGTTTTTGAGCGTCAGTTAAATTAGGTGTAATTTCATCCTCAAAAGAATTGTACCAAGCATCAAGCTCTTCCATTTCTGAGGGCGTTGCAATACCTTGCTCAAATCGATCGAGGAGAAATAGTATTCGGTTTTTTTGTACATCCATTTCAAATACAAATAACTTAACTAGCTAAAAGGTGCTAGTCAAAATGAAAAAAAATAAAAATTGTGTAGTAACGCTAATTAAAGCACAAGTAGGACACATAAAATGATCAATAGATCTGGGCTGTGATGCTTGAAATTGGCTTTTAAAATATTGGTGGCTTTGGTAATGTGTTTTTTTACCGTGCTCACCGAAATCCCCAATTGATCGGAAATATCTTTGTGGGAAAGATGTTGATAGCGACTTAGCATAAAAACTTGCTTGCATTTTTCTGGCATCTGTGCTGTTGCGGCCATAATTAATGCATTCAATTCCTTTTTTTGGAAGACTTCGTCTAGCGCAGGAACAAGGATTTTTTGCACATTCAGCTCTCTATCTAAATAAGACTGATGAACTTGTTGAGAACGGTAATGGTTATAAATTTTATACTTAACCGCTGTTTTTAAGTAGGCTTCTAAAGAGGAATTTAATTGAAGTTCGTTTCTTCGAACAAATAGATCTACAAAAATCTCTTGTACAATTTCTTCGGAGGTGGCTAAGCACTTTAAGCGTTTGTAGCAGGTATGAATCAACCTTTCCCAATAACGATCATAAAGCACGGCAAATGCTTTGCGGTCGTCATCGTTACAGATACGCGAGAGTAAAAGTTCATCGCTAACAGAAGATAGTTCCCTGTCGTTCATATTTGGCCAAAAGTAGGCTAAGATAATAAACTTATTGTGATTAAATGATGAACTTTAGGTTGCCTTTAAGCTTAAAAATACTTTCTTTTTGTGCTTTTTTGTTTTCTTTTGCTTCCTTATTGATCTGTTTTTTATTTGATTATGAACTAGTTAAGATATTTGTGCACTGGTGTTCATATATAAATAACATTGGTTGTTATCAGAATTAAGTTCGAATTTTTACTTTTGACAATAATCATTACATCAAATCAAATAAAGATGAAAAAAATAGTAGCTATCCTTTGGCTAGTTGTTGCTGGCTTTCAAGTTCAAGCCCAAAAAAACCAAGCTATTAATGTAATTACCTACAATATTAGGTATGCTACCGAAAAAGATGGTGCACATGCATGGTCGAAAAGAAAAGATAATGTTAAAGCATTAGTGAAATTCCATGATACAGACATTTTATGTACACAGGAAGCTTTGGAAGAGCAATATGATTTTATCCTAGAAAATTCTGATTTCGAAGCGGTAGGTGCTGGTAGAGATGATGGCAAGCGCAAGGGCGAATTTTCTCCAATCTACTACAATAAAAATAGGTTCAATAAAAAAGATGGCGGTGTTTTTTGGTTATCGCAAACACCAGATGTACCAAGTAAAGGTTGGGATGCGATGTTTAATCGTGTGTGTACTTGGGTGAGACTTTATGATAAATTGAATAAAAAAGAGTTTTTAGTTTTCAATACACATTATGATCACGTAGGCGTACAGGCAAGAATAGAATCAGCTAAGTTAATCAAACAAAAAATTCAAGAGATTGCGCCTAAACTTCCAGTAATTTACACTGGCGATTTAAACGTAACCCCAGAAACTGATGCTATTGCCACCATTAAATCTTTTTTGAGTGATAGTAAAGAGGTTTCTGTTGAGCCTCCTTATGGTCCAGAGGGAACTTTCAACGGCTTCGATTTTAACAGCCCGCTTAAAAATAGGATTGATTACATCTTTGTAAACAAAGGCTTTAAAGTGCAGAAATATGGTGTGCTTACCGATAGTAAAGATCAAAAGTATTTTTCAGACCATTTGCCAGTTTTCGCAAAATTGTTGTTTTAGGTGCTTGTGTGTTTAAAAACGCACAACTTAGGCTTAAAACTTTCTGCTTTCCTTATATAATAATATCTTTGCGTTTTATTTTGCATGGGTATGTTTGGGCATTGGTCTCAAATCTCATATCTCATATCTCAAATCTAAATAAATGAAGATATCATATAGCTGGCTTAAACAAATATTAAAAACGGATAAAACTCCTCAAGAACTTTCGTTAATCTTAACCAACATTGGTTTAGAGGTAGAAAGCTTAGAGAAAGTGCAAACCATTCCGGGCGGATTAGAAGGCCTGGTAATTGGATATGTCGAAGAGCGAGTACAGCACCCTAATGCAGATAGGTTAAGCGTAACCAAAGTAAATGTTGGTGCGCCAGAGTTGCTACAAATTGTTTGTGGTGCGCCAAATGTGGCTGCTGGACAAAAAGTGGTGGTTGCTGTGGTGGGTACTACGGTTCATCCAAATGAAGGCGAGCCTTTTAAAATCAATAAATCTAAAATTAGAGGCGAAGTTTCTGAAGGGATGATTTGTGCCGAAGATGAAATTGGTTTAGGTGGTTCTCATGCCGGCATTATGGTATTGCCAGAAGATGCACCTTTGGGTCTGGAGGCTAAAAAGTATTTCAATGTAGATGATGATTATCTTTTTGAAATTGGCTTAACGCCAAACCGTGCAGATGCAGCTTCTCACTTGGGTGTAGCTAGAGATTTAGCAGCTTATTTGCGTACTAGTTACGAATTACCTGATGTAAGTGCGTTCAAAACTGATCCCGATAGCTATCGGGACGACAACTTAACCATCGCAGTTGAAGTAGAAGCTACAGATGCTTGTCCACGTTATAGCAGCGTTAGTATCAGCGGCGTTACGGTAAAGCCATCTCCAGATTGGTTAAAAGATAAATTGAAGGTAATTGGCGTTCGTCCAATTAACAATATTGTAGATGTAACCAATTACGTATTGCACGAGTTGGGGCAACCTTTGCATGCTTTTGATGCAGACCAAATTTCCGGAAATAAAATCATTGTTAAGACGTGTGCTGAAGGTACGCCGTTTGTAACTTTAGATGAAGTAGAACGCAAGCTTTCTGCCGAAGATCTGATGATTTGTGATGCAGAAAAGCCTTTGTGTATTGCAGGAGTTTTCGGTGGGATTGGTTCGGGTGTAACTGAACAAACCACAAATGTATTTTTAGAAAGTGCATATTTTAATGCGGTTTCAGTACGTAAAACGTCAAAAAGACACGGCTTAAAAACAGATGCTTCTTTCCGTTTTGAACGTGGTACAGATCCAGAAATTACCATTTTGGCCTTGCAAAGAGCTGCTCTGTTAATCAAAGAAGTTGCCGGTGGCGAAATCTCTTCATCAGTTTCTGATATTTATCCTACAAAGGCGCAACCATTTGAAGTTCCAGTTAAATATCAAAACATTGTTGATTTAATTGGTAAGGACATTCCGGCTACAGAAATTAAAGAAATCATTACTTCCCTTGGCATCAGCATTGCTAAAGAAAATGCCGAAGGGTTGGATTTATTAGTGCCTCCTTATAAAGTAGATGTAACTCGTGAGTGTGATATCACTGAAGAGGTTTTACGTATCTATGGTTACGATAACATTGAAATTCCATCGAAAGTAAATGCTTCGTTGGCCTATACAGTTAAGCCAAATAAAGAAAATATCCAAAATTTGGTAGCTGACATGCTCACAGCAAATGGTTTTGTAGAAATCTGGTGCAACTCGTTAACGCGTTTGGCTTACTCTAAAAAAGAAGAAGAGGCAGTTCAGATTTTAAATCCACTGAGTTCTGATTTGAATGCGATGCGCCAAAGTTTGTTGCAACCGGCTTTAGAAAGTGTGGCTTACAACATCAATCGTAAAAACTCGGATATCAAATTTTACGAGTTTGGTAAAACCTATCACTTAATTGAGGGTAAATATGTAGAGCGCCCCCGTTTGCTAATCGTATTGAGTGGAGCTAAACAGAGCGAACAATGGAACCACCAATCTACCCCATCAACTTTTTATAACTTAAAAGCGGCGGTAGATGCGGTAGTAAAACGCTTAGGTCTTTCGAGTTTTCAAACTGCTGAACTAACAGAAGAGAGCGTTCAGAATTTCGCCTATGGCTTAAAATACTTTAGGGGCGATAAAACCTTAGTAAGTTTTGGTGCAGTAACCCAAGCTGATAAAAAAGCTGCAGGTTTAAAGCAAGATATTTTCTATGCTGATTTTGATTGGGCTTTTGTGTTGGATGCGTTGAAGAAAAACAAAATCATCAACAAAGAAGTGCCAAAATATCCTGCAGTAAGGAGAGATTTGTCTTTATTGGTAGATCAGGCGGTAACTTTTGATGAACTAAAAACTATCGCTTTCAAATCTGAAAAGAAATTAGTTAAAAATGTGCAGGTATTTGATGTTTACCAAGGCGATAAATTGCCTGAAGGGAAAAAATCTTATGCATTAAACTTCACTTTACAAGACGAAGAGCAGACCTTGACTGATAAACAGATAGATGGCATTATGCAAAAGATTATTACTAACTTAGCGCAAACTGCAAAAGCAGAAATAAGATAAAATAAGTAAAAATTGTTACGAGTTTCGTGTTATGAGTTACTAGACTAAAAACCTGATAACTCACAACTCACAACTCAAAACCCATAACTGTAGAAATGGCTGCCGTAGCTGATCAACTTAATAGTGTAATGCAAAAAACTGCTCGATTAATAGAGTTGTGCAGTGCTTTACAGGAAGAAAATGAATTGTTAAAGGCCGAAAATCAGCAACAAAAGAAAGCTTTGGATAGTGCTAAAAGCACTCATTTAGAGTTAGATGAAAAGATAAGGGTACTCAAATTAGCAAAGAGTATTGAAGGAACAAGTGAAAAGACACTTGATATAAAGCAAAAAATTAACGAATTTGTGCGTGAAATTGATAAGTGTGTGACTTTGCTTAAAAAATAAGCAAGCAAGATTAATTGAAACAAAGCTAAAAAATGGGAGAAATCTCGATTAAAATAACTATCGCCGACCGCATTTACCCCCTAAAGGTAAGTATGGAAGAAGAGGAAATTGTGAGACGGGCGGCAAAGATTATCAACGAGCGTATAAAAGATTACCAAGAAAATTATGCGGTTAGAGATAAGCAAGACTTGTTGTCGATGGCAGTTTTACACTATGCAACCGCTGTATTAAAAGCAGAGCATAAGGTACAGCACCAGGATACCACAGTGGCTGATAAAGTTGAGGAGTTAGATAGTTTATTGAACGGGTTTTTTTCTAAATAAAATGTTCTTTATGCCTTTTTGAAAATCAAAGAGGTTTTCTATAGCTATAAATTTGGCCGTGGCTAAATTTTTATGTTTCTTTTAATTGGTGCAGTTGCACGCTTGAAGCATAATGATTTAGTAACGGCTTTTTTTATATGGAACTACGATGGCTAGTAAGGTCATCAAAATTAAAACAAACAACAGATAAATGGAACCATCGTTTACGATAGCTCCATTACAATTAAAACAAACAACAGATAAATGGAACCATCGTTTACGATAGCTCCATTACAATTAAAACAAACAACAGATAAATGGAAATATTAGGAATAGTAGGATGCGTGCTTGCCAGCTTAGTTGTTGGTATAGTAATTGGCAGATACCTGCTGCGTAACCTGTTGAAACAGCAGGAAATTGCAGCGCAGACGAAAGCGAAGAAGATTTTAAAAGAGGCAGAAAATAATGCCGAGATTTTAAAAAAGAATAAATTATTAGAAGCTAAAGAGAAGTTCTTACAATTAAAAGCAGAGCATGAACAACAAGTTCAGACTAGAAATAGTGAGGTTGCTCAACGCGAAAATAGCATTAAACAAAAAGAACAATCTTTAAACTCTAAACTAGAGAATGCGAATAGAAAAGAGCAAGATTTAGATAAGCAAAAAGAGAATTTAGAAAAACAAACTGCTTTGGCTGTTAAAAAACAGGAGGAAGTAGATGCCATTAAAAATCAACACGTACAGCAGTTGGAAACTATTGCCGGCTTAAGCGCCGAAGAAGCTAAAAACCAATTGGTAGAAAACATGAAGGCAGAAGCTCGTTCGCAGGCCTTAATGCAAGTAAAAGACATTGTTGATGAAGCTAAACTAACGGCTAGTAAAGAAGCAAAGAAAGTAGTCATCCAAACTATTCAGCGTACGGCAGCAGAAGCAGCAATTGAAAATTCGGTTTCTATTTTTCATATCGATAACGATGAAATTAAAGGACGTGTAATTGGTAGAGAAGGCCGTAACATACGTGCCTTAGAAGCGGCAACAGGTATTGAAATTATTGTTGACGATACCCCTGAAGCTATTATCCTTTCGGGTTTCGATCCAGTAAGAAGAGAGATTGCTCGTTTGGCTTTACACCGTTTGGTAACCGACGGTCGTATTCACCCAGCCCGTATCGAAGAGATTGTGGCGAAAACCAAAAAACAGATCGAAGACGAAATTATTGAAATTGGAGAACGTACGGTAATCGATTTGGGAATCCATGGTTTACACCCAGAGTTAATCAGAATGGTTGGGCGTATGCGTTACCGTTCTTCTTACGGACAAAACTTATTGCACCACTCTCGTGAAGTAGCTAATTTCTGTGCTACTATGGCTGCAGAGCTGGGCTTAAATGCAAAGTTGGCAAAACGTGCAGGTCTATTGCACGATATTGGTAAGGTGCCTGATGATAACCCTGAATTACCACACGCAATTTTGGGTATGCAGTTGGCAGAGAAATATAAAGAGCATCCAGAAGTTTGTAATGCCATTGGTGCCCACCATGATGAAATCGAGATGACTTCCATGATTTCGCCAATTATCCAAGCTTGTGACTCGATTTCAGGCGCCCGTCCGGGTGCTCGTAGAGAGGTAGTAGAAAGCTATATCAAACGTTTGAAAGAGCTAGAAGAACTGGCGTTATCTTATCCAGGTGTAGAAAAAACTTTTGCTATCCAAGCAGGTAGAGAGTTACGTGTAGTGGTAGAAAGCGAAAGAGTAACCGATCAGCAAGCAGAGTTGCTAGCTGCAGATATTTCTAACCGTATCCAAACCGAAATGACTTATCCGGGTCAAATTAAGGTAACGGTAATTAGAGAAACCCGTTCGGTAGCATTTGCGAAGTAATTTTTGTGATTACACTGATTTAAAGATTACACCGATTTGGGTGTGCGTTAATATGACCGTCATTTCGACGACGAAGGAGGAGAAATCTGTAGGTACAGCTAACTTATAGATTTCTCTCCCGAAAATCGGGATCTAAATGACGGTTTCTTTTTTGAACGCTCTTTTCTTATTTTTACAATATAAGAAATTGACAAAGCCTTAAGGTCACAAAGAAAATATCTTTGTGTTCTTCGTGTCTTTGTGGTTAATTAAAAATAACCAATATGGAACAAACAGAAAGAAAGCCAGTAGATATCTTATTCGATAAATACGCAGAGAGCCATCAAGATGGAACAAACAAACTTATCCATTGGATTTGCGTACCACTGATTGTTTTTAGTTTATTAGGCCTAGTTTGGCAAATTCCTTTTCCGCAATTAGCTTTCTTAGGGCAATACCAAACTTTCTTTAATTGGGCTTCCTTTTTACTTGCTTTTTCATTGTACTATTATTTTACCTTATCGCCAGTTTTATTCTTCTTGATGATTTGGGTAGTGGGAGCGATGAGCTTTGTGATTGTAAAAATAGAACAGGCTGTGGGCTTAGGTAGTGGCACAGCTTATGGCATTTATGCAGTGATATTCGTACTCGCTTGGGTGGGTCAATTCATCGGTCATAAGATAGAAAGTAAAAAACCTTCATTTTTAGAAGATGTTAAGTTTTTGTTAATTGGCCCAATTTGGTTATTACACTTTATATGCAAGAAAATTGGCTTAAAATATTAATTTAAACGCTCTCCAAAAGCCATATCGGTTGCGTTTAACAATTTGTTAACCTACTGGTAAACGAATGGTAATTTCAAGCTAACATGAAGCTAACATTGTGATAATAGTTTTGCCCTAATTAAAAATAAGGCAAATTGAAATCACAATTAACTCTAAAGAAAACACTACTAACCATCCTATTCGCGTTAGGCAGTGTACTTGTTTTCGCTCAGGGAACAGGAAAAATTGCAGGAACGGTAACGGACGCTAAAACTGGCGAAACGCTAATTGGTGTTTCTGTAAAAATTGCAGGAACTAATAAGGGCGTAGGTACAGATGTTGAGGGTAAGTACGTATTAGGCGGCTTGGCTTCTGGCAAATACCAGATAGACGTTTCTTATGTTAGTTATGCTACAAAAAAAATAACTGAGGTAGAAGTAAAGTCCGGTTCGGTAACCAGTTTAAATATTGCGTTAGATGAATCATCATCGCAGACTTTGCAACAGGTTGTAATTACCGGGAACTATAAGCAAGAATCGGTAAATTCTTTATTACTTCAGCAAAAAAATAGTGTTAGAATTTCAAGTGGAATATCTGCTGAAATAATCAAAAGATCACCTGATAGAAATACTTCAGAAGTTTTAAAACGTGTAAGTGGTGCAAGTATTCAGAACAATAAATTTGTTGTAATTAGAGGGTTAGCGGATAGGTATAATACTTCGATGCTTAATAATTCTTTACTGCCTTCAACAGAGCCAGACAAAAAGGCATTTTCTTTTGATATTATTCCTTCTAACCTAATCGATAATTTGGTTATTCATAAAACTGCTTCTCCAGATCTTCCTGGAGATTTTGCTGGAGGTATTGTGCAGGTAATTACCAAAGATGTTCCAGATCAGAGTTTTTTAAATTTCACGACAAGTTTCGGATACAATACCCAATCAACTTTCGAAGATTTTTTGGGAAACGAAAGAGGTAAATATGATTATTTAAGTTTTACTGATAATAGTAGGAAATTGCCATCGACATTCCCTGGCTCGTTTCAAGAGTATAACCCATTAACTGCGGCTCAAAAAGCTGAGTTTTCGAAACAATTGCCAAACCCTTATGCCGAACAAACCTACATTGCTATTCCTTCGCAAAATCATCAAATTAATTACGGTAATAGAACAGATTTCAAAAATGGTGGCTCATTAGGAAGTGTTATTTCTCTTTCTTACAGAAATGGACAAAATATTAATCCTGTTCAGCGTAACGATTATCAAAATGATTTTAGAGATATCTATTATGATTATAATGATACTCAATATACATTTAATACAAGTGTGGGTGTATTGGCTAATGTTACTTATAAGCAAGGTAAGACTAAATTAAGCTTTAAGAACTTATTCAATAATGTATTAGATGAAACTTATGTAGACAGAAATGGTTTCAATACCAATATTGATGCCAATCTTCGGTTTAATAATAATGATCTTACCAAGAAAGCTATTTATAATACACAGTTAGAAGGTGATCATCAGTTTGGTAAGGCAGATCAAAAAATCAACTGGAATTTAAGCTATTCGTTAATCAAAAGAGATCAGCCAGATTTAAGATCAATTTATTATAGACAAGTTGGTGATGAAAATTCATCTGAATATAATTTGGTAGATAGAAATAGCCGTAGGTTTTTCTCGTCATTGAAAGAAGATAATTTTTCTGCACAAGCTAACTATACACTTCCATTTAATTTCCTATCAAAGAAAAGTACTTTTAAAACCGGATTTTTAAGTATGTATAAAACTAGGGATTTTAGTGCAAGAATTTTTAACTATCTTTTTAACTCAACTGGATCAGCGAGTATGGATAATTATCTGTTGAGTTTACCAAAAGGATCAATCTTTGCTCCCGAAAATATCAGCTCGACAGGTGGCTTTATCTTAACCGACTTTACAAGTAATACAGATTCTTACGAGGCTCAATCATTATTAAATGCTGGTTATTTGATGCTAGATAATAAGTTTAGTGAGAAATCAAGATTAGTATGGGGTGTTAGGGTAGAAAATTATTATCAAAATATAGATTACATGGACTTGAGTGGAACTAATAGGAGTTTCGATCAAACTTTCACAGATATTTTGCCTTCTGCGAATTACACTTATTCAATTACTGATAAAAGTAATTTCCGAGCTTCCGTTTCTAGGACGGTATCTAGACCTGAATTAAGAGAATTGGCTCCATTTGCATTTTATGATTTCGTGGCTCAGACGTCAACTTTAGGTAACCCTATGTTAGAGAGGGGGACCATTAATAATGCTGATTTAAGGTATGAAATTTATCCAAAAGCCGGAGAGGCGGTTACATTTTCAGTGTTTTACAAAGACTTTAATAACGCAATAGAGCAAACCTTAGATGAAGGAGGAACACCAGAGCGTAGGCAGATAAACTTTACTAATATAAGTAAAGCCTCTTCGTATGGTGCAGAGATTGACTTTAGGAAGAGATTAGATGCGTTGGGTGGTAATTTCTTTAAAGATTTAACAGCTTTTGCCAATGTAAGTTATATTCATTCTGAGGTAAAACTTAATGCTTTAGGTTTGGATGCAAGGCCTCTACAAGGACAATCGCCTTACCTAATTAATGCAGGTTTACAATATGCAAATGAAAAGAGCGGAGTTTCTTTAACAGCCTTATATAATAGAATTGGAGAGCGTATAGCTTTTGTAGGAAATTCTCAAATCCCAAATATTTGGGAAAATTCAAGAAATGTAATCGACTTTCAGATCAGTAAAAAACTATTTAAAAATAAGGCAGAGTTAAAGCTAAATATTGGTGATGTATTAAACCAAAATAGCATATTCTATCTAAATATGGATGATAAAAATGGCTATAACTCTAATGTAGACAAGCAGTACATCTCAACCAGTTTCGGGACAAATTTTACTCTAGGATTCAGCTATAACTTTTCATTGACGAAATAACTTTTTAGGTTGAATGTAAGTTAAGAAAATCTTAATGTGCTGATAATCTTAATATAATATTGAGAATATACTTTTACAAAAAAATAAAATTATGAAAATAAAAAAATCTTTTTTAGCAGTATTCATTGCTGCAATTTCTTTTACTGCTTGTAAAAAGGACGATAATGGTGGTGATGAGACAGGTACGATCGAAATTACCAATGGTGGAAATCTAACAGGTACTTTTAAAAAAGACCAACACGTTATTGTAAGGAAAGGTACAATTACCCTAACTGGATATACTTATTTTGAAGAAGGTTCGTCGCTAACAATAGAGCCAGGAACAATTGTAAAATCTAGTACAAGCAATAAAGGTGCTTTGATTATGGAAAGAGGTTCTAAAATAATGGCAGAAGGTACTGCTCAATCTCCAATAGTGTTCACCTCTGGCAGACCGGTGGGTGAAAGACAGCCTGGTGATTGGGGTGGAATTATTCTCTTAGGTAAAGCTACTGTAAATGCAACCAATCCAACTATTGAAGGTGGTGTAGGTAGACAATACGGTGGTAACGTAGATAATGATAATTCAGGTAGTTTGAAATATATTAGAATAGAATTTGCTGGTATTGCCGCTGAACTTAATTCTGAAATTAATGGTTTGACGTTAGGAGGAGTGGGTTCTGGTACTACTTTAGAACACATCATGGTAGCTTATGGTAACGATGATGCTTTTGAATTCTTTGGTGGTACTGTTAATGCGAAGTATCTAGTTGCTTATGCTACGGCTGATGATGATTTCGATTTCGATTTTGGTTATAGAGGTAAAATTCAGTTTGCCGTTTCTTTAAGAGATCCTGAGTTTGTAGACGGTGGAGATGCTGGAAACGGTATTGAGTGCGATAACAACGCAAATGGTTCTGATGCAACACCTAGAACTAGACCAAACCTTTCCAACTTTACAATTTTAGGTCCAAATGGAGCTGCAAATACTGCGGCAAACCATAATTTTGCAAATAGATTTAGAAGAAATACTGCTTTTGTTCTTAACAATTCGATTTTGTTAGGTCATCCAGATGGAGGTTTATCTTTAGAGTCTAATGGTACTTACAATGCATTCATTGATGGTACTTCTCAATTCAAAAACAATATTCTTTATGCTTTAGCAGCTCCTTTTAAAATGGGAAGTGATGTAACTGTTGCTGGTGCTTCTGCAGCAGCAATCGAAACTAAAGCTACAGCAGACGGAACTGTAAAATTAACATCAGCAGCAGGTGCTGGTTTAACTAATGCTTTCAGTTTAACTAATCCTAACTTTTTACCAGCTACTGGTTCTATCGCTTTAACTGGTGCAGCTTTCACAGGAGATCAAGCTGATGCTTTCTTCGAGAAAGTAGCATTTAAAGGAGCATTTGGTACTACCAACTGGACTACTGGTTGGACTAGCTGGACTCCAAAAACCAATACTTACTAATTAGTTTAAAATCATAATAAAAAACCCTCGAAGCGATCGCTTCGAGGGTTTTTTATTTTACAGGCTGATAAGCATACACCACTTCATACTTTTGGTTTTTCAAGTTATCAGCTACCTCCCCAATTTTCAAGTTCTTTTTTTGTGGCGTAGGTTCGCAAACCGAATACACCTTGCCATTGTACAAAATACCATCGCCAACAGGTTTTTCAAAAGCAACAGCCATGGTAATATGAGTAGGATAAAGTAGGGCAATCATCGGTAAATTATAGATTTCCTTAACTAGGAAAAAGAACAATGCAGCTCGATCGTCGCAATCGCTTTGGTCGTTTAACAAAGTTTGCTCTGGCGAAAAACGTTTTTCTTTACCTATTGCCATTTCATCATCTTCATAAAGAAAAGCGTGTCTGGTAAATTGCATTAAATAATCTACACCCTTTTTGGTCGACATCTTTTTTACGTTTTCTCTTAGCATTGGAATTAACGATTGGTAGGTTTCTTTACTTAGCGGAATATTGGAATAAGTTGCAAAATCAACTACAGGATAGTTGGCGAAAATTTGCGAAACCTCGCTATTTACCTTTACATTAAAATGGTAAGCTTTGTGCTTGTAATTAAAAGCAATTTGCTTCTCCTGATAATTTTCTGGTTTAAATTCGGGCATGTTAGTTACCTTGTAGCTAAAAGCGGCTTTAGCTTCTGCAACGTCAATCCTAACTGGAATATAAGTTTCTGCTTGCTTAAATAGTTTTTGATAATCGTGATAATTCAAGCACATATACTTCTTTTCGTCAATTATAAAAAATGGGATGTCTGAAATATCCTCATCGCAGCGCACGTAAAAGATAATTTGATTATCGCCTATGGCAATCCTGGCATCATAACCAGATTTGACCATCAAAAACCATTTATATAACGTATAACTATGATAATTTTTTGCTTTTGGGCTTAGCTGTTCGGCTGTTTTTCTAATCAATTGGTAATAAAGCCAATCACTAAGCTGATGTTTTTCGCGATAAATTTTTAGAGAAGCAATTAGGTCGTCGGTATTAACTTTGTTAAGTTGGCTATAAAATTTTTTAATGTTAGCAGCTGTTAGTCCCTCCGAAAAGTTTTGCTGCAAAACATCTGCATTGAAATTAAAAGTATGCCCATAAAACTCAAAACTATGCATCTGTGCCCTAGCATTGTTGAAACAATACATTGATGCCAGCATCGCCAGCAATTTAAAAAGGCTATATCGCTTTAGTAAATACATCTATTAACATTCAGTTAACATTAAATTTAACTAAAATTAACTTGTTAATCCAAAGGAAATCGTGAGAAAAAAGACGTTTTTACCAGAAATTGATTTTTCCTGTTAAGTAAATATAAAATAACGCAGGTTTTACAAGGGCTTAACATTGCTAACCTACATTTGTGATGTTAAATATTTGGTTAGTATTTATCATACAGTTTAGGTTAGTTGATAGCACAAAGCCCCGATGGATGTCGAGGCTTTTGCTTTTTGGCCCCACCCTGCCTCCCCAAAGGGGAGGGGAGCAAAGCTGTCTATACAATAGGTTACTCCTGCCCTTTGGGGAGGTTGGGTGGTGCAGGGCTACAGGTTTTTACCAACCTTCTCCAATATATCTGCCGGAATTTTGTGCGTATCCACTACCAAAAATCCATCTAAGCAATCAGAAAATTTAGGATCTATGTTGAAGCAGATAATTTTAGCGTTTAAGTTCATATACTGGCGCAACAATACCGGTATTTTAATGTGGTTGTTTTCGATATCGCCAATCAGCCCATCCAAATCTTTCAAGCTCTCACTATGCTCAATCAATAAATCAGTATCTATTGGGCTAAGATCTGCCTTAAACTTATTTCTTGGTTTTACGTAATGTGCCAATTCGTAGTCGAAATGGTTTTTGGTAATAAAATCTACAATTAGCGATTTACTGAATTTAGAAAAACTATTACTGATACTTACCGGACCAATCATATAGCGGTAACGAGGATTTAGCATCAGGTATTTCAAAATGCCTTTCCACAATAAGAAAAGAGGCAGGGGTTTCAACTGGTATTCCTTTCTAATCCACGATCTGCCCAACTCAATACCTTGCCTTAAAATTGGATAAAATGGCTCTTTGATCTTAAATAGCTCAGAGATATAAAACCCACGTTTACCCATGGTATCCAAAATCTCGTCGCCCTTGCCAATGCGGTAAGCACCTACAATCATTTGCGTTTCTTTATCCCAAATAAAGAGGTGATTGTAGTAAATGTCGTAGTTGTCTAAGTCTATTTTCTTGTTAGTGCCTTCACCCACTTGTCTAAAAGTGATTTCGCGTAGCCGGCCAATTTCCCTTAAAATATGAGGGATACTTGTGGTAGGTACAATGTAAACCTCGTAGTTTTTTTCTTCCCAAACACGATAGTCGGTTAAGCCTTCTACCTCTTTTGCCATCAAATCTTTTGGCGTTTCTTCCACTACCTCAGCTGGTTTTTTCTTAATCTTGAATAAGCTGATCGGGTTAAAAAGCTTCCTTTCCTGCTCTAAACTGGTGCCCAAAGCGTAAGTTCTGGCTCGTAAAAAATCAAGAAGTTTATTGGTGTCTTTATTGTAGTTAATGTCTTCAATTTTGATGGGCTTGCCAATGCGTACTTTAATTTTTAAACCTTGTTTATTTAAAAACTCTGAAGGGAGTTTGGCCGTTCTTAAAGTGGGGTGTAAAAAGCTTAATATATTAAACAGCACGCCATTATTACCATGAAAATAGATGGGTACCACCGGAAGTTTAGATTTGGCCACCAATTTGCCCACCACAGGGTGCCAAAGTCTATCGGTAATTTCTTGTTTCTCTAGGTTAAAAGTAGAAACCTCGCCAGCTGGGAAAATCCCGATAGGTATTCCGCTTTTTAATAAATCGAAAGTAGATTTTAAGCCACTTATGCTCGACGAATGCTGTACATTTTCGAAAGGGTTTACCGCTACAAAAAATTCACTAAGGTTAGGGATTTTTTTAAGGATAAAGTTAACCATTACCTTAGCTTCGGGCCTAACCGTACACAGTAGTTTTACCAAAGCCAAACCTTCTACACCACCATAAGGGTGGTTGGCAATGGCAATAAACCCACCCGTTTTTGGGATGTTTTTCAAATCATCTTCGTCAAAATCTATAGATACGCCAATGGTTTCCAGTATTTTGTCTACAAACTCTAAACCTTCAAAATGTTGGTTCATCGAAAACACCTTGTTAATGTCGTTCAGTTTCATTACTTCCATTAACAGCGCTGCCAGGCCCGGAACCCCCAACTTATCTATCTTGGTTGCGTGTGCAAACTCTTGTTTGGTAATAATCTTCATGTACAAATAATAAGGTTAAGTATAGTTACTTTTCGCAATAAGTATAAAGCAATGTCAAAAATAAGATTTATTTTAGTTAACTATCTAATCTGTGAAAACATCTTGATTTTCCTTTGTTTCTTTTTTTAGGAACAAATTGAGGTGGCTTCATTATTCATTAATAATAATAACGATGAAAAAGTGGCTAATCAATAATTTCGGATTTAGTAAGCGAGAATATAATGCGCTTTTGTATTTAGTGATTGTTATCCTCCTCGTTACTTTTGCGCCTTACCTGTATCAGAACTATCTAAGTAAGAATTCAGCGCAGGCTGACACCGAGCATAAGGCGCTAGAGAAATTGGTTTTGGTAGATCGATACAATAAGAAGCGATTTGGTGCCGCTCGCAGTGGGGTAGCCCCTGGTGCCTCCAAACGTTTGGTGAAATATTTTACGTTTAATCCAAACACCATTACCGAGAAAGAGTGGCAGCAATTTGGACTGTCTTATAAGCAGGCTATGTCCATCGTAAACTATGTGAAAAAAGGAGGAAAGTTCTATCGACCAGAAGATTTGAAAAAGATGTACACCATCTCGCCAGAAAAATATGAAGCCTTGTTGCCTTATGTATCTATTCCCAAAACTGAGCAGTTGGATAAAAAGGATACCTTTAATTACACAAAAAGAGAGACCGTTGTCGTAGAAATTAATGCTGCTGATACCCTAGAGCTGGACAAAATTAAGGGTGTGGGACCTGCTTTTGCCCGAAGAATTGTAAAATATCGAGAACGTTTGGGAGGTTTCCACAGCAAGGAGCAACTGTTTGAGGTATATGGTGTTGATACGCCAAAGTTTAATGAGATTAAAGACCAAATCAAAATCAGCGAAGAGGGAATAAAGAAAATTAATATCAATACTGCCGAATTTGATGATTTGAAACGACATCCCTACCTCAGTTTTAAGCAAATGAATGCCATCGTCCAGTACAGGAAACAGCACGGAGCTTACCATAGCATAGCTGATTTAAGTAAAGTGCTTATTCTAAAGCCAGAAACCATCCAGAAAATTGCTCCTTATCTCAGCTTCTAATGGTGCTAACTATCCAACCATTAACTAAAATAACTTACTTTTGAATTTCAACTTATCACTTTATAGTTATAATGGTATCCGATAAAATCAAACAAATCATTAGGGATGTTCCAGATTTCCCCAAGCCAGGGATTATTTTTAAAGACATAACCCCTATTTTAAAGAACCCAGAACTGTGCAACGAAATTGCTGAAGCCTTAGCCGAACAACTTATAGATGTAGAAATAGATGTTGTTGCGGGGATAGAAAGTAGAGGCTTTTTATTTGGTCTAGCTTTAGCGCAACAGCTAAATGTGCCGTTTGTGCCTATTAGAAAAGCTGGAAAATTGCCGTATAAAACTATTCAGCAATCTTACGATTTAGAGTATGGTAGTGCTACTTTAGAAGTTCATGAAGATGCTTTTGATGTTGGTCAAAAGGTACTCATCCACGACGATTTACTGGCAACTGGGGGCACGGTGGTTGCAGCTTCGGCATTGGTGCAGAAACTAGGTGCAGAGGTGGCAGGTTATTCGTTTTTAATCAACTTAGCTTTTTTAAATGGCAAACAACGTTTAAAGGCCTATAGCGATAAATTATTCTCTCTGGCCGATTATTAGAAGATACTGGGCTTTTTCACCAAGTCTTTAAATGAATTGCTATTAAATTTGAACTTATTCGTAATTTCTTAAAAAAAATTGAAAAAAAAATGCTGCTTAGGTCATTCTATTTTAATAGGTTTTTGGTATCGTTTACAAAATATTTGAACTACATACCAAATCATTCCACTCATAAAAGAATAATATTGCTTTGAAAGTGTAATTTAATTTGTTTAACATTGCCCTCAACCAAATATAAATCTTACTAAACTGTTTAAATGCAAAAGCTAACGAAGCAAAGTGTTTAAGCAGTTTTTTCTTTTAACAGCAAATATGATTCAAACGGGAATTAATTTTCAAGAGAGCGAAAATCGTACAATGATCAAAAACATGGTGCGTGATTTTGCGGAAAAAAACATTCGTAAAAATGTAATGGAATGGGATGAAGCTCAACATTTCCCCATCGATTTATTTAAAGAACTGGGCCAAATTGGCTTAATGGGCGTTTTAGTGCCCGAAGAGTACGGCGGTTCGGGCTTTGGCTACCAAGAGTATGTGGATGTCATTGTAGAAGTTGCCAAAGTTTGCGGCTCCATTGGCCTATCGTTGGCAGCACACAATTCATTGTGTACGGGCCATATTCTCGCCTTTGGTAACGAAGAACAAAAAGCAAAATGGTTGCCTAAGTTGGCTACTGCCCAGTGGATTGGCGCTTGGGGCTTAACCGAAGCCAATACCGGTTCTGATGCTTTACGTATGCAAACTACCGCCGTATTAGATGGCGATGAATATGTGATTAATGGAGCCAAAAACTGGATTACCCACGGTAAATCTGGTAATGTAGCTGTGGTAATGGTGCGTACAGGCGAGGCCGGAAGTTCAAAAGGCATTTCGGCGATTGTAGTAGAAAGAGGAACACCTGGTTTTAGTGCCGGTAAAAAAGAAAATAAATTGGGCATGCGTGCATCAGAAACCACAGAAATGATTTTTGATAACTGCCGAGTACCAAAAGCAAACTTGTTGGGGGCCGAAGGTGATGGATTTAAACAAGCCATGAAAGTGCTAGATGGTGGACGTATTTCTATTGCAGCTTTGGGTTTGGGAATTGCTAAAGGAGCTTACGAAGCAGCTTTGGCTTATTCAAAAGAAAGACAGCAATTTGGGCAGAGCATTTCTAGCTTTCAGGGTATTAGCTTTAAGTTGGCGGATATGGCTACCGAAATAGAAGCTGCAGATTTGCTGATTCGTCAGGCGGCAGATTTGAAAAATAGGCACCAGCCAGTAAGCAAAGAGTCTGCTATGGCAAAATATTATTCTTCTGAAGTAGCGGTAAGGTGTGCTACAGAAGCCGTACAGATTTTTGGAGGCTACGGCTATACCAAAGATTTTCCGGTAGAGAAGTTTTATCGCGATAGCAAGCTTTGCACTATTGGAGAGGGTACTTCCGAAATTCAAAAAATTGTAATTGCCAGAGAAATTATGAAATAGATATGCTCAGAAAATAGATTTTTAGCCACAGATGCTCAGATGAATTAAAAATCTGCTTATCTGTGGCTTTTTTGTATTCTACTAAAGAGGTTTAATATTATTTGATATGGTTTTACAAGCTGTGGCTACAGATCAAATGGGTATTAGATAAATAGTATCTGTGTATCTGTGGCTTTTTAGCGTTATGCTAAAGATGTTCTGATAGACCTACAAGATATTAGTTGGTAATGTTTTACACAAATAGATTAGCGGTTTAATCTGATGACATCTGTGGCTAACTTTTGTCTTTTCGCAAAAAAGAGAAAAAACATAGGTAACAAATTTTTCAATAGGTTGATATACTTACAAACAGGGCAAAGAAGCCTTTATTAATTAAGCATATCAAATTTAAACGTCATGAAAAATTTAACCTTAATCGCATTAGTTTTAATAACTACATTGTTTGCCTGTAAAAAAGATAGAGGAAACGATGACACTAAATTGAGTTTAGCAGAATTTAACGCTAAATTTAGTGTGCCCACGCAAAAGTTTAATGGCACTGCCGGTGCCGCCTTCAGTATTACTGGAACCAAAGGTATGAAATTCGATTTTCCCGCCAATGCTTTTTTAGATGCCAGTGGAAATCCAGTTACGGGGAATGTAGTAGTGAGCTTAAAGGAAGTGCTCAGCAAAAGAGATATCATCCTTTCGGGGAAAGTAACCCAATCTAACGGACAATTATTGATTTCTGGGGGAGAGTTTCAGATTTTAGCTAGTCAGAATGGGCAGGCGCTTAAGCTAAATCCGGCAGTTGCCGTAGCGGTAAAAGTACCTACAACATTTAATACCGCACCAATGGATTTATTTGTTTGGGGCCCAACAGCAGCTTCAGATAGTACTTGGGTATTAGACCAAAAGGCTAGGGTAGCTACCAGTGCAGATTTTTATCAATTTAACTTGCCTAATTTTGGCTGGATAAACTGCGACTACTTCTATAGCAACCCTAATCCAAAAACAACAATTACTGCCAGTCCGGTTTACGCAGGTGCAGCTCCAAGTATCAAAGATCAACGTGCTTATATGGTTTTCGATGACTTGAAATCTGTAGCTGGCTTGCCGTTTGTATTGGCTGTTAACAAACATCAATCTTATTTAAATTCTATGCCAATTGGTTTAACTGGTAAGTTGATTATTTTATCTACAGATGTAAACGATGTGATCTATTTTGGGCAAACCACTTTTACAGTAAGCGCAGATTTGCATTTGAACTTGAATGTAGCACCTGCCACAGCGGCACAGATAGACGCCTTTTTAAATACAATAAACTAATATCATTTGTTGTTTTATAGTTTTGGTTAAAAAAAATGGATGTTCATAAGACATCCATTTTTGTTTTTGACCTACTTTGTTAATGAAAAAATAGTAAAAAACTTTCTCATGTTCAATAAATTACCTACATTTGCATCCCCAAGCAGAAAAGCTGGCATTAAAAAAACGAGAGGAGGTATTTTCAACGTTATGATCATGATCAATATTAAAGATGGTGAATCGTTAGATAAAGCGTTAAAGCGTTTTAAAAAGAAATTCGAAAAAACTGGTGTTTTAAGAGAACTACGTAGCCGTCAAGCATACGAGAAAAAATCTGTAACTCGCCGTACTGAAGTTAAGAAAGCGGTTTACATCCAAGGATTAAATCAAGAAGGAACCCTTTAATTCCTTTTCGAATTAAAATATAAAAGAGGATACCTGTTTAGGTGTCCTCTTTTTTTTTGCTATCAATTGACTGTATTTGCTTGTGTTTAATTGCTTAGATTTAGCATTGGTCTTTGTGATGAACTTTAACTTTCGTAGTTAAGCTCCCGAAACCACATATCCCTCACTATTAGGAAAGATTTTAGTCACTATTTGAAGAAATCCTTTGGCAATGTGTTTTTCTTTTGTAAATTCACTCGTCAACCAATCTAAGTGTAAAATGCTGATCAACGATTTTCTCGCCTATCTAAAGTATGAAAAGCGTTACTCGCCACATACCTTGCTCGCATACAGTGCAGATTTGTTGCAGTTCGAAAATTTTTTGAAATCAGCGTCTTTAACGAGTGTCGAGTTGGTCCAAGCCGCAGATGTTAAAAATTTCATGGTGCATTTATTGCAAGAAAAGGGACTAACTGAAAAGGCTGTCAATAGAAAGGTATCTTCTTTAAAAAGCTTTTATAAGTTTCTGCATCGCGAAGATAAGTTGATTACAAACCCAACTGGCTTAATTAAAACGCTAAAAACACCTAAAAAACTTCCTGTATTTGTAGAGGAAGTAAAGATGGATGCTTTGTTGGATAACCAGCATAGTTTTGATGATAGTTTTGCGGGTAAGCGAGATCGGTTAGTGGTAGAGTTGTTGTTTGGTACGGGTATGCGTTTAGCTGAGCTTTTGGGGCTTAAAGAAGATGACTTTAACACCTATGAGGGTGCTATTAAAGTATTGGGTAAGAGAAATAAAGAACGTATTATCCCTTTGCATAAGGCTTTGCAAAAGGAAGTAGTTGAATTTATCGCGTTGAAAAATTTGCAAGATTTCGATAACAAAAGTCCTTATCTAATCGTTACCAATAGCGGAGATCAGGCTTATCCCAACCTCATTTACCGCATAGTAAACAGTTGTTTGAAATTGGTATCTACCCACGAAAAGAAAAGCCCACACGTATTGCGACACTCTTTTGCGAGCAGTTTGTTAAATAGGGGGGCAGATTTGAATGCAATTAAGGAGCTTTTGGGGCACGCCAGTTTGGCCGCAACCCAAGTGTACACACATAATTCAGTAGAAAGATTAAAGTCCATTTATAAACAAGCCCATCCTAGGGCCTAAAAAAGGAGGAAAAATGAAAATTAGAGTACAGTCTATCCATTTCAATGCAGACAAGAAGTTACTGGAGTTTATTCAAAAGAAAGTAGATAAGTTAGATCAGTTTTTTGATCAGATTATAAGTGGAGAAGTTTATCTAAAGCTCGAAAACGTAGAAGATGAGGCGAATAAAATAAGCGAAATTAAGCTAATTGTGCCAGGTGGTACTTTGTTTGCCAAAGAGCAGTGCAAATCTTTCGAAGAAGCCACAGATTTAGCCATCGAGTCGTTAAGAAAACAAATTACTAAACACAAAGATAAAACTAGAGCAAAATTAAGCGAACATAAGGCATTGATTAATGCAGATGAACCTACTGATTATTAGAAAGATAGTTGGTTTGTCATTAGTAATAAGGTATTGGCGAGTTTAGGCTCGCCAATTTTTTTTAAAAAAATATTTGCAGCTAAGAATAATGCGTGTATATTTGCATTCCATTTCGGAAACGGCTACAGCAGCTCAGAAAAAATGGGTTGTTCTGTGAAGAGATAAAAAATAAAAAAAAAGCGTGTAGCTATAGGTAAGAAAACAAATTTTTATATCTTTGCGCCACGTTAATTAAAAGTAAAAAGCCTCCTTAGCTCAGCTGGTAGAGCAACTGACTTGTAATCAGTAGGTCATTGGTTCGATTCCGATAGGAGGCTCTTTTTATTTTGAAACTTGAAGTTTTGGAGTAAAAGGGGGGAGATACCAGAGTGGCCAAATGGGACAGACTGTAACTCTGTTGTCGCAAGACTTCGAAGGTTCGAATCCTTCTCTCCCCACCATCGGTTAACAGTAATCAGTTTTTAGTTCGCAGTTTTATAATTGCTAGCCGAAAATTGAAAACTGGAAATTGAAAAGCGGAAGTAGCTCAGTTGGTAGAGCGATAGCCTTCCAAGCTATAGGTCGCGAGTTCGAACCTCGTCTTCCGCTCCTAGAAGTTCATTGGGGAAATTGTTCAACGGTTCACTAGTAACCTAATGAGCAATGGATATATGAATTAATGAGCTGAAAGGTAAAAGCCGAAGTAGCTCAGCGGTAGAGCACTTCCTTGGTAAGGAAGAGGTCGTGGGTTCAAGTCCCATCTTTGGCTCACAAGTGAATAACTTTGTTGTTCTGCTAACAATAGGCAGAAAGAACAAGGTTTTTTGTATTGAAATTGTATCAAAACAATAATTAAATAAAAAATTTTAACCTACTAATAAGTATAAAAAAATGGCAAAAGAAAAGTTTGACCGCAGTAAGCCGCACTTAAACATCGGTACAATCGGTCACGTTGACCACGGTAAAACAACCTTAACAGCGGCTATCACAAAATGTCTAGCTGATGCAGGTTTATCTGAGGCACGTTCATTCGAATCTATTGACTCTGCACCAGAGGAAAAAGAAAGAGGTATCACTATCAATACAGCTCACGTTGAGTATTCAACTGCTAACCGTCACTATGCACACGTTGACTGTCCAGGTCACGCGGATTACGTGAAAAACATGGTTACAGGTGCTGCTCAAATGGACGGAGCTATCATTGTGGTAGCTGCTACAGATGGTCCAATGCCTCAAACTCGTGAGCACATTCTTTTGGCTCGTCAGGTAGGTGTACCTTCATTAGTTGTATTCATGAACAAAGTGGATATGGTTGATGATCCTGAGTTATTAGAGCTAGTTGAAATGGAAATCCGTGAATTGTTATCATTCTATGAATTCCCTGGTGATGATATCCCTGTAATTCAAGGTTCTGCTCTTGGTGGTTTGAACGGAGATGCTAAATGGGTAGCTAAAATCATGGAGTTAATGGAAGCTGTAGATAGCTATATTCCAATCCCTCCACGTTTGACAGATCTTCCTTTCTTGATGCCTGTTGAAGACGTATTCTCAATCACTGGTCGTGGTACTGTTGCTACAGGTCGTATTGAGCGTGGTGTAATCAACTCTGGAGATCCAGTTGAAATCTTAGGTATGGGTGCTGAGAACTTAAAATCTACAGTAACTGGTGTTGAGATGTTCCGTAAAATTTTAGATTACGGTGAGGCTGGTGATAACGTAGGTTTATTGTTACGTGGTATTGAGAAAACTGATATCCGTCGTGGTATGGTAATCTGTAAACCAGGTTCAGTAACTCCTCACACAGATTTCAAAGCTGAGATCTATGTATTATCAAAAGCAGAAGGTGGTCGTCACACTCCATTCTTCAACAAATATCGTCCTCAATTCTATTTCCGTACTACAGACGTAACTGGTGAAATTTCATTAGCTGAAGGTACTGAGATGGTAATGCCAGGTGATAACGTTACAATCACAGTTAAATTAATTAACGCGATTGCAATGGAAAAAGGTCTACGTTTCGCTATCCGTGAAGGTGGTAGAACAGTAGGTGCTGGTCAGGTAACTGAAATCTTAGCTTAATTATAGCTATAGCATACATAAATTAGCTAATTAGCAAATTCGCTGATTAGCTAATTTTGTCCACGGGAATAGTTCAATGGTAGAATAGAGGTCTCCAAAACCTTTGATCAGGGTTCGAATCCTTGTTCCCGTGCAAATAAAATGATTGAATTTGAAATGATGAAATGAGTAAGTTGCCTATTCAATCATTCTAAATTTTCTCATTCAAAATTCTCAAATATGGCTAAGGTAGTTCAATTTATAAAAGAATCGTACGAAGAAATGACCCAAAAGGTAACTTGGCCTACATGGGGTGATTTACAAAATTCAGCAGTGTTGGTTTTAATAGCTTCAGCAATTATCTCCCTTGTGATTATGGCAATGGATAAAGGAGCTAACTACATTCTTGAAACTTTTTACAATTCACTTTAAAATAGATTTATTAGATGAACGATCAGCTAAAATGGTACGTTGTTAGAGCGGTAAGTGGTAAAGAGAAGAAAGTAAAACAATACCTTGATTCGGAAATTAGCCGTTTAGGATTATCGCATCTAGTTCCTCAAGTATTGATCCCAACGGAGAAATACTATCAAATGAAGGATGGCAAGAAAATTGCCAAAGAGCGTAACTACTATCCGGGATATGTAATGATAGAGGCCGCTTTAGACGGAGAGTTAGAGCACGTAATCAAAGGAATCAATAGTGTAATCGGTTTCTTAGGTGATAAAGCAGGTAATGCCATCCCGATGAGACAAGCAGAAGTTAACCGTATTTTAGGTAAGGTTGATGAGATGAGCCAACAAAGCGAGACCATGAACGTTGCTTACTACGTTGGTGAAAACGTAAAAGTAATGGATGGCCCTTTCAACGGTTTCTCTGGTATCATCGAAGAAGTAAACGAAGAGAAGAAAAAGCTAAAAGTAATGGTTAAGATTTTTGGACGTAAAACCCCGCTTGAACTTAACTATATGCAAGTAGAAAAAGAATAATAAAAATTTTCACAAAAGTATTGGAGGACTGCAAGATAATTTATATCTTTGCAGTCCTTTTTGCATTCAATGCATCCTAAAGGAAAATCTAAATGTTACATTGCTTCCAAAATTTAACATTGAGTTTTAATTAAACAAAAACAAAAAATGGCAAAAGAAGTCAGTGCAATGATCAAATTACAGATCAAGGGCGGAGCTGCAAACCCATCGCCACCAGTAGGACCTGCATTAGGTGCTAAAGGTGTGAACATCATGGAGTTTTGTAAACAATTCAATGCTCGTACCCAAGATAAGCCAGGTAAAGTTTTACCAGTTGTAATTACTGTATATGCTGACAAGTCTTTCGATTTCATCATCAAAACCCCTCCAGTTGCTATCCAATTATTGGATGCTACTAAATTACAGAGTGGTTCTGCTGAGCCAAACCGTAAAAAAGTTGGATCGGTGACTTGGGATCAAGTTAAGGCAATTGCTGAAGATAAAATGCCTGATTTAAATGCATTTACTATCGAATCGGCAATGAGTATGGTTGCTGGTACAGCACGTAGCATGGGTATCACTGTTTCAGGTGATGCGCCTTTTAACTAATTATTTAACATTAACAGTTTACACTAGTGGCTAAGTTAACAAAAAATCAAAAAATAGCACACGCTAAACTAGAAGCCGGTAAATCGTATTCTTTGAAAGATGCAGCTGCATTGGTAAAAGAAATCACGTTAACTAAATTCGATGCATCAGTTGATATTGATGTGAGTTTAGGGGTAGACCCACGTAAAGCCAATCAAATGGTTCGTGGTATCGCTACCTTACCACACGGTACCGGTAAAACTGTTCGCGTTTTAGTACTTTGTACTCCTGATAAGGAAGAAGAGGCTAAAGCTGCAGGAGCAGATTTTGTAGGTTTAGACGAATATGTAGCTAAAATTGAAGGTGGTTGGACAGATGTAGACATTATTATCACTACTCCTGCGTGTATGGCAAAAGTAGGTAAACTGGGCCGAGTTTTAGGTCCACGTAACCTTATGCCAAACCCAAAATCAGGTACAGTAACTAACGAAGTTGGTAAAGCTGTAACTGACGTAAAAGGCGGTAAGATTGATTTTAAAGTTGACAAAACTGGTATCATTCACGCTTCAATCGGAAAAGTATCATTCCCAGCAGAGAAAATTTATGAAAATGCTTTAGAGGTTCTACAAGTAATTTCAAGATTAAAACCTTCTGCTGCAAAAGGAACTTATTTTAAGAGCATTCATGTTTCTTCAACAATGAGTCCTGGAATTGCAATTGAAACTAAATCAGTAGCGGGGATCTAATTATGAACAGAGAAGAAAAACAAGAAGTAGTTTTAGCTCTACAAGAGAAAATGCAGGAGTTCGGTAATTTCTATATTACTGATACTTCAGGCTTATCTGTTGAAAAAGTAAATAACATCCGCCGCAAATGTTTCGAGAGCGGTATCGAAATGCAAGTTGCTAAAAACACTTTGATCAGAAAAGCGATCGAAGGATTGGAAGGTGACTCGTCTGAGATATTCCCAGCATTAAAAGGTCAATCTGCCTTATTATTTTCAAAAGTAGGAAATGGTCCAGCTAAGCTGATCAAATCTTTGAGAAAAGGAAAAGGCGAAGATAAACCTCAACTGAAAGGCGCTTATGTTGATACAGCAATTTTCGTTGGAGATAACCAATTAGACGCATTAGTAAGTCTTAAATCAAGAGAAGAACTTATTGGCGAAATCATTGGCTTATTACAATCTCCAGCTAAGAACGTTGTGTCTGCGTTACAATCAGGCGGAGGTAAGATCGCAGGTATTGTTAAAACACTACAAGAAAGAGGTTAACGAACACCTGATAAGTTCGTAATTAAACAAACAACAATCACGTAAAATTTTAAAATCTTAATAAAATGGCAGATTTAAAAGCGTTTGCTGAGCAATTGGTAAACTTAACAGTTAAAGAAGTTAATGAATTAGCTCAAATCTTAAAAGACGAGTATGGTATTGAGCCTGCTGCTGCTGCAGTTGCTGTAGCTGCTCCTGCTGCTGGTGGCGAAGCTGCTGCAGCTGAAGAGAAAACATCTTTTGATGTGATCTTGAAAGATGCTGGTGGTCAAAAACTAGCTGTAGTTAAATTAGTAAAAGATTTAACTGGTCTAGGTTTGAAAGAAGCTAAAGACTTAGTTGATGGTGCACCTAAAGAATTAAAAGCTGGTGTTGCTAAAGACGAAGCAGAAGCTTTGAAAAAACAATTAGAAGAAGCTGGAGCAGTAGTTGAGATTAAGTAATCACTTAATATAACGAAACTCAAAAGAAAAGACTCCGACTATAAAGTCGGAGTCTATTCCCGTTTATAAACATTTCATTTTGTTTGGTTGATGAAATGTTTCCCTTTAAAACCAAAAAATAGTTTATTCTTAAACTAAATTAAATTTAGTCCCTTGGCAAATAAAGTCGACCAAAGAGTAAATTTTGCACGTAGTAAGCACATTATCGATTATCCGGATTTTCTGGATGTGCAGTTGCAATCATTTAGAGAATTTTTCCAGATCGAAACTACTTCAGACAACCGTCACACAGAAGGTTTGTTTAAGGTGTTCGCTGAAAATTTTCCAATCACTGATTCTAGAAACATCTTTGTTTTAGAATTTTTAGATTATTTTATTGATCCACCTCGTTATGACATTCCTGAATGTATTGACCGTGGACTAACTTACAGCGTTCCGTTGAAAGCCAAATTGAAGCTTTCTTGTAACGATGCTGAGCACGAAGATTTTGAAACCATTATTCAAGATGTATACTTAGGTACCATTCCTTATATGACACCTAAAGGTACATTCGTGATTAACGGTGCAGAACGTGTAATTGTATCTCAATTACATAGATCTCCAGGTGTGTTCTTCGGTCAAAGCCGTCACACCAATGGAACTAAGTTATATTCTGCCCGTGTAATTCCGTTTAAAGGTTCTTGGATCGAGTTTGCTACAGACGTTAATAACGTGATGTATGCTTATATCGATCGTAAGAAAAAATTCCCTGTAACTACGTTATTGCGTGCTATAGGTTACGATTCTGATAAAGATATCTTGGAACTTTTTGATTTAGCTGACGAAGTTAAAGTTAGCAAATCTGGTTTGAAAAAATATATCGGACGTAAACTAGCTGCAAGAGTTCTTAGAAAATGGGTAGAAGATTTTGTGGATGAGGATACCGGTGAGGTAGTTTCTATTGACCGTAATGAAGTTATTTTAGACAGGGATACTGTTTTAGAAGACGACCATATTGATTTAATCATCGATGCAGGTGTTAAAACTATCATTTTATCTAAAGATGATGGTGCATCTCAAGCTGATTATACCATCATATATAACACTTTACAAAAAGATACTTCGAACTCTGAAAAAGAGGCTGTGGAGAACATCTACCGTGCTTTGCGTAACGCAGAACCACCTGATGAGGAAACTGCAAGAGGTATCATTGATCGTTTATTCTTCTCGGATAAACGTTATGACTTAGGTGATGTGGGTAGATACCGTATCAACCGTAAGTTAAAAATGGATACGCCTGATGAGGTTAAAGTTTTAACGAAAGCGGATATTATCGCCATCGTGAAATACTTAATCAAGTTAATCAACTCTAAAGAAGAGGTGGATGATATCGATCACTTATCAAACCGTCGTGTACGTACGGTAGGTGAGCAGTTGTACGCACAATTTGGTGTAGGTTTAGCTCGTATGGCTAGAACTATCCGTGAGCGTATGAACATTCGCGATAATGAGGTGTTTACACCAACAGATCTGATCAATGCTCGTACATTGTCATCGGTAATCAACTCTTTCTTTGGTACCAACCAACTTTCGCAGTTCATGGATCAAACCAATCCTTTGGCAGAGATTACGCACAAGCGTCGTCTTTCAGCTTTAGGTCCAGGTGGTCTATCTCGTGAGCGTGCAGGTTTCGAGGTTCGTGACGTTCACTACACGCACTACGGTCGTTTGTGTACTATCGAAACTCCAGAGGGTCCAAACATTGGTTTGATTTCGTCTCTTTGCGTTCACGCTAAGATCAACAGTTTAGGTTTTATCGAAACTCCTTACAAAAAAGTGGTTGATGGTAAAGTTGCTGTTAACGAAGAGGTAATCTACCTGTCGGCAGAAGATGAGGATGGTAAAACTATTGCTCAAGCTAATGCACAGTATGATGATAAAGGTAATTTCTCTACGCCACGTGTTAAAGCACGTTACGAGGGTGACTTCCCGATTATCGAGCCTGAGAAATTAGACTTGATGGATATTGCTCCTAACCAGATTACTTCAATCGCTGCTTCGTTAATTCCGTTCTTAGAACATGATGATGCGAACAGGGCCTTGATGGGATCTAACATGCAGCGTCAGGCCGTGCCATTGTTACGTCCTGAAGCTCCAATTGTAGGTACAGGTTTAGAAGGTCGCGTTGCTCGCGACTCAAGAACTTTGATCAACGCAGAAGGAAACGGTGTTGTTGAGTACGTAGATGCAAATCAAATTGTGATCAAATATGAAAGAAACGATGACGATCGTTTAGTTTCTTTTGAAGGAGATAGCAAAGCTTATAGACTAACCAAGTTCAAAAAAACCAACCAAAATACTTGTATCAACTTAAAACCTATCGTTAAGAAAGGTCAAAAAGTTACTAAAGGACAAGTACTTTGCGAAGGTTATGCAACTGAAGATGGTGAATTGGCATTAGGAAGAAACTTAAAAGTAGCTTTCATGCCTTGGCAAGGATATAACTTTGAGGATGCGATTGTAATTAACGAGCGTATTGTTAGAGAAGATATTTTTACTTCGTTACACATCGAAGAGTTTGAACTAGAAGTACGTGATACTAAACGTGGTGAAGAGGAGTTAACTCCAGATATCCCTAACGTTTCTGAAGAGGCTACTAAAGACTTAGACGAAAATGGTATCATCCGTATCGGTGCAGAGGTGAAAGAAGGCGATATCTTAATTGGTAAAATTACGCCAAAAGGAGAGTCAGATCCTTCACCAGAAGAAAAATTACTTCGTGCCATCTTTGGTGACAAAGCAGGCGATGTTAAGGACGCTTCATTGAAAACTCCACCATCAATTAAAGGTGTGGTTATCGATACTAAATTATTCTCTAGAGCTAAGAAAACTACAAAAGCTGAAGAAAAGTCGGCAATTGAGAAGTTAGACAAGAAATATAATATTGTTACTGAGAACCTTAAAAACGAATTAGTAGATAAATTATTCCAAGTTGTAAATGGTAAAACATCTCAAGGTGTTTACAACGTTTACAAGGAACTTTTAATTGCTAAAGGTGCTAAGTTTACTCAAAAAATATTAGCTGATTTAGAGTATGCTCACATCAATCCATACAAATGGACTACAGATGACGACAAAAATGAGCAAATTAAAATGTTGTTGCACAACTATGGTATCCGTGTAAACGAAGAGCTAGGTGCTTACAAACGTGATAAATTTGCTATTAGCGTTGGAGATGAGCTTCCATCAGGAATTGTTCAAATGGCTAAAGTTTATGTAGCTAAAAAACGTAAACTAAAAGTAGGGGATAAGATGGCTGGTCGTCACGGTAATAAGGGTATTGTTGCTCGTATTGTACGTGATGAAGATATGCCTTTCTTAGACGATGGAACGCCAGTTGATATTGTGTTGAACCCACTAGGTGTACCTTCACGTATGAACTTGGGCCAAATCTACGAAACCGTGTTGGCTTGGGCTGGTAAAGAATTGGGCGTGAAATTCGCTACTCCAATTTTTGACGGTGCTAAGAGCGATGAGGTAGAAGAGTGGATTGCTAAAGCAGGTTTACCAGCTTCTGGTAGAACTTACTTAAACAATGGTTTAACGGGTGATAAATTTGACCAACCAACTACTGTAGGTATTATTTACATGCTGAAACTAGGTCACATGGTTGATGATAAGATGCACGCTCGTTCTATCGGACCATACTCATTAATTACACAACAACCATTGGGTGGTAAAGCCCAGTTCGGTGGTCAGCGTTTTGGTGAGATGGAGGTTTGGGCATTAGAGGCATTCGGTGCAGCTAATATCCTTCAAGAGATCTTGACTGTGAAGTCTGATGATGTTATTGGAAGAGCAAAAACCTACGAAGCCATTGTTAAAGGCGAAAACCTACCTACTCCTGGCGTACCAGAATCGTTCAACGTATTGGTACACGAGTTACGCGGCTTAGGTTTAGATATTACGTTAGACTAGTTATTTGTTACGGGTTACGGGTTATAGGTTGAAAGTCCAGACCCATAACTCGCAACTCGTAACTCACAACTTTAAAGAAAGAATATGTCTTACAAAAAGGATAATAAATTAAAAAGCAATTTCACCTCGATAACCATTAGCTTATCGTCTCCAGAGATTATTCTAGAGCGTTCAAGTGGTGAGGTGTTAAAACCAGAGACCATCAATTATCGTACTTACAAACCAGAACGTGATGGTTTGTTTTGCGAGCGTATTTTTGGTCCGGTAAAAGATTACGAATGTCATTGCGGTAAATATAAACGTATCCGTTATAAAGGTATTGTTTGCGACCGTTGTGGTGTTGAAGTAACAGAGAAGAAAGTACGTAGAGAGCGTATGGGACACATTAACTTGGTGGTTCCTGTGGCGCACATCTGGTATTTCCGTTCGTTACCTAACAAAATCGGTTATCTTTTAGGTTTGCCAACTAAGAAATTAGATTTGATCATTTACTACGAACGTTATGTAGTAATTCAAGCTGGTTTAATGGGCGAGCAAGGTATCCAGTTCATGGATTTCTTAACCGAAGAAGAATATCTTGATATTTTAGATAAATTACCTAAAGAAAATCAATATCTGGATGATAAAGACCCTAATAAATTTGTTGCCAAAATGGGAGCAGAGGCGTTGGAGGATTTATTGAAACGCATTGATTTAGATAGCTTGTCTTATAACCTGCGTCACCAAGCAGCTAACGAAACTTCTCAGCAACGTAAAAACGAAGCTTTGAAACGTTTACAAGTTGTTGAGGCTTTCCGTGGTTCAAGAGCAAATATCGAGAACAACCCAGAGTGGATGATCATTAAGATTGTTCCTGTTATTCCACCAGAGTTACGTCCATTAGTTCCTTTGGAAGGTGGTCGTTTCGCAACTTCAGATTTGAACGATTTATATCGTCGTGTAATTATCCGTAACAACCGTTTAAAACGTTTGATCGAGATTAAAGCACCAGAAGTTATTTTACGTAACGAAAAACGTATGTTACAGGAAGCTGTAGATTCTTTATTCGATAACTCACGTAAAGTAAATGCTGTTAAAACTGAAGGTAACCGTGCCTTAAAATCTCTTTCAGATATCTTGAAAGGTAAACAAGGTCGTTTCCGTCAAAACTTATTAGGTAAACGTGTAGATTATTCCGCTCGTTCGGTAATTGTTGTAGGTCCAAACCTTAAATTACACGAATGTGGTTTACCAAAAGATATGGCTGCTGAGCTTTACAAACCGTTTATTATTCGTAAGATGATTGAGCGTGGTGTTGTAAAAACAGTAAAATCAGCTAAGAAAATTGTTGATAGAAAAGATCCACTAGTTTGGGACATCCTTGAAAACGTATTAAAAGGACACCCAGTGTTGTTAAACCGTGCACCTACGCTACACAGATTAGGTATCCAGTCTTTCCAACCAAAATTAGTAGAAGGTAAAGCTATCCAATTACACCCATTAGTGTGTACCGCATTCAACGCCGATTTTGACGGTGACCAGATGGCAGTTCACTTACCGCTAGGTAATGCTGCAATTTTGGAAGCCCAAGTATTGATGTTGGCTGCTCATAATATCCTTAACCCTGCTAACGGTACACCTATTACAGTACCTTCTCAGGATATGGTTTTGGGTCTTTATTACATTACTAAAGGCCGTAGAACTGATGCTCAAAGAGTAGTAAGAGGCCAGGATATGAATTTCTATTCTGCAGAAGAGGTAATTATTGCCTATAATGAGAAAAGAGTAGATTTACATGCTTGGATTAAGGTTAAAGCTAACGTTAAAGAAGCAGACGGAACCATTGTAAACAAATTAATTGAAACTACAGTTGGCCGTGTGTTATTTAACCAAATGGTACCAGAAGAAGTAGGTTACATCAACGAACTATTAACCAAAAAATCTTTAAGAGATATCATTGGTGAAGTAGTGAAGATGACTGGTATGGCTCGTTCTGCAAGATTCTTAGATGACATCAAAGAACTTGGATTTAAAATGGCTTTCCAAGGAGGTTTATCGTTTAACTTACAAGACGTAAACATTCCTGTAGAGAAACATACTTTATTAGAACAAGCTGCTAACGAGGTTGAAGAAGTAAGAAACAACTATAACATGGGTTTCATTACCAACAACGAGCGTTACAACCAAATTATCGATATCTGGACACGTATCAACAACCGTTTAACTACGTTTGTGATGAACCAACTATCATCAGATAACCAAGGTTTCAACTCTGTTTACATGATGCTTGATTCTGGAGCCCGTGGTTCTAAAGAGCAAATTCGTCAGTTGGCAGGTATGAGGGGCTTAATGGCGAAACCTCAAAAATCAGGTTCTGGTGGTGAGATTATCGAAAACCCAATCTTATCAAACTTTAAAGAAGGTTTATCTGTATTAGAGTACTTTATCTCTACCCACGGTGCCCGTAAAGGTTTGGCGGATACGGCATTAAAAACTGCAGATGCGGGTTACTTAACTCGTCGTTTGCATGACGTAGCGCAAGATATGATTGTGAATTCAGTAGATTGTGGCACTTTAAGAGGTATGTATACTACCGCATTAAAAGATAACGAAGATATTGTGGAACCTTTATACGAACGTATTTTAGGTCGTATTTCTCTACACGATGTTTTCAATCCTTTGGATGGTAAGTTATTGGTAGGTGCAGGGCAGGATATTGATGAAGATATTGCGAAAGCGATCGAAGAGTCTCCATTGGAAGGTATTGAAATTCGTTCGGTATTAACTTGTGAGAACAAACGTGGTGTTTGTGCTTTATGTTACGGACGTAACTTGGCTTCAGGTAAACGTGTTCAAAAAGGTGAGGCTGTTGGTGTAATTGCTGCGCAGTCAATTGGTGAGCCGGGTACACAGTTAACACTTCGTACTTTCCACGTGGGTGGTACGGCGTCTAACATTGCCAACGAGTCGCAAATCAACGCTAAATTTGATGGTGTAATTGAGTTTGAGAACTTGCGTACCGTTCAAACTACAACTGAAGAAGGTGTGATCGATATCGTTTTAGGTCGTTCAGGCGAATTCAGAATTGTAGAGCCAGGAACTAACAAAGTAATCGTTAACAACAATATACCTTACGGTGCATTTTTATATGTAAAAGAAGGCGATAAAGTTGCCAAAGGCGATAAAATTGTTTCTTGGGATCCATACAATGCGGTTATTATCTCAGAGTTTGGTGGTAAAATCGAGTTTGATGCTATCATTGAAGGTGTAACTTTCCGTGAAGAATCTGATGAGCAAACCGGTCACCGTGAGAAAGTAATTATCGATACACGTGATAAAACTAAGAACCCTTCAATTAGAGTATTAGATAAAAAAGGAGAAGTAATTAGAACCTACAATATTCCAGTTGGTGCACACATTGCTGTTGATGACGGAGATGCTGTACAAACAGGACAGGTTTTGGTTAAAATTCCTCGTGCTACTGGTAAAACCCGAGATATTACAGGTGGTTTACCTCGTGTAACTGAGTTATTCGAGGCTCGTAACCCTTCTAATCCAGCGGTTGTTACAGAAATTGATGGAGTAGTAACCTTAGGCGGTATCAAACGTGGTAACCGCGAAATTACTATCGAGTCTAGAGATGGTGAGGTTAAAAAATACCTTGTTCCATTGTCTAAACACATCTTGGTACAAGATAATGACTTTGTGAAAGCAGGTATGCCATTGTCAGATGGTTCTATTTCTCCAGCAGACATCTTGGCTATTAAAGGTCCAGCGGCAGTACAAGAATACTTAGTAAATGGTATCCAAGAGGTTTACCGTTTGCAAGGTGTAAAAATCAACGATAAGCACTTTGAGGTTATTGTACACCAAATGATGCAGAAAGTACACATCGAAGATCCGGGAGATACTCGTTTCTTAGAAAATGACTCTGTAGATCGTTGGGACTTTATGATCGAGAACGACGAAATCTTTGATAAAAAAGTGGTTGTTGAAGCGGGAGACTCGACTACAGTTAAACCAGGTCAAATCTTATCTTTACGTAAATTAAGAGATGAAAATTCTCAATTGAAACGTCAAGATTTAAAGCAGATCGAAGTGAGAGATGCACAACCAGCTACTGCTAGTTCAGTACTACAAGGTATCACTCGTGCTTCGTTAGGTACTAAGTCGTTTATCTCTGCCGCATCATTCCAGGAAACTACAAAAGTGTTGAACGAAGCTGCAATTGCAGGTAAGAAAGACAGAATGTTAGGCTTGAAAGAAAACGTAATTGTTGGTCACTTGATCCCTTCAGGTACCGGTGTACGTGGCTACGAGCGTATCATTGTAGGTTCACAAGAAGAGTACGATAAATTATTAGCTTCGAAACAAGAAGAAGTAGAAGCTTAGTAACAAGTCACATAAATTTTAAAGCTCCGGAGTTTACTTCGGAGCTTTTTATTTTTTGAATGTTTGGGTTAAAAACTTAGTTTTGTTATTATGGAAGAACAACAGAACGACAACCAACTGAACATAGAATTATCTGAAGAAATTGCAGAAGGAATTTTTTCAAACCTAGCCATCATTACTCATTCAAATACAGAATTTGTTTTAGATTTTATTAGAGTAATGCCTGGTATACCGAAAGCAAAAGTTAAATCGAGGATTATTTTAACACCAGAGCATGCCAAAAGGCTAATGCATGCCATGCAAGATAACATCGATAAATTTGAAGCTGCTCACGGTCGCATAAAAACGCAAGATGAAACGCCATTTCCAATGGGTTTTGGTGGGCCAACAGCACAAGCATAATTTTTTGAAAGCCATTCGCACAAAGTGAATGGCTTTTGTTTTTATCATATCCCAACTTATGGAAAAATCGTTGCCTCTCAACCAAACGATATTTTTATCGATTTTAGTTTTTCTAACTTGGTTTGCAGTAATTTTTCAGTTCTATTTACACATTAATAGTGGCGCTGCAGCAAAGCCAGAATTAGTGGTTAGATTTTTCAGCTATTTTACTATAGATAGTAATTTTTTGGTTGCCTTGTGTAGTACTTATAACTTATTTTTTCGTACTACGCTGCTTGGGCGATTTTTCGCTAAACCGCAAGTCACCTCAGCAATTGCTGTATATATCCTCGTGGTCGCATTGGTTTACAACACCGTATTGAGGTTTTTATGGGTATTGGAGGGTTGGTCAATGGTGTTGAATGAATTATTACATGTAGTTGTTCCATTTACGTTTCTAATCTATTGGCTTTACTTCGTGCCTAAACAACAATTACAATGGAAAAACATTTGGTTTTGGCTTGTATTTCCTTTGCTGTATACTGTGTTTGTTCTCATAAGGGGTAACTTTTCTGGTTTTTATCCTTATCCTTTTCTAAATATTACCGAGCTGGGCATAAGTAAGGTATTGATAAATTGTTTGGCAATTACTTTGTTGTTTGCCTTATTATCGGCTTTATTTGTCGCTGTTGGTAAGCGTAAGGCAAAAATTGAGTAATTACAAATTTGTTTTGTTTATTTCGGTAAAACCGCGGTTGCAACTTGTTGTTTTTTAAATTGTAACTGCTATTTTTGAGAATTATGGAAACACAGAAGAAAGACATATTTGATAATGTAGCGCAACGTTTAAAACTAGAAGGCTTTAACGTAGTAACTAGAGATGAAACCCGACCTTGGGGCGGTTTTTTTGTGATAGACGAGGGCCAAGCGCAACAATTTGCTGATACTTATTTTGAAGGTTTGGATGTAGATACTTTAAAGATAGGCGGTAAGTTAAGTCCTAAAATTCTAATTGTTGCTCCAAATGCACGTCTTTCTTGGCAATACCATCATCGCAGGGCCGAGATTTGGCAAGTAGTTACGGGAACCGTAGGTATTAAAACTAGTCACACCGACGAAGAGGGCGAGTTGAAACGTTACCATCCAAACGATCAAATTAAATTGAACCAGGGCGAACGTCACCGTTTAATTGGTTTAGAAGATTGGGGAGTAGTAGCAGAGATTTGGCAACATACCGATGCCGAGAACCCTTCAGACGAAGATGATATCGTTCGTGTTCAAGATGATTTCGGTAGATAATTTATAATCCGTAACTTAGTAGCGCTGATTTAGCTTGTTTGAAGACTATTGTGAAATAGACTTCGTTTTATTTTTGTATGATCATTTTATTTTTCTTTTTGGCGCATTGGTTTTTATCATTGTTTAGCCAAACTTTTTTTCTCCACCGCTATTCGTCGCATAAAATGTTTAAGATGAATACGTTTTGGGAGCGTTTTTTCTACCTTATTTTATTGATTTCGCAAGGTTCGTCTTTTTTAAATCCAAGGGCTTATGCTATTTTGCACCGTATGCACCATGCCTATAGTGATACCGTAAAAGACCCACATTCTCCACATTTTTTTAAGGATGTTTTTGGAATGATGATAGCAACCAAGAATATGTATTTGGCATATCTTTTACATAAGATTGAGCCAGAGCCGGCATTTAGAGGCAATTATCCAGAGTGGCCAATTATAGATAGAATTGGAGATTCGTGGCTTTGGAGATTGGCCTGTGCTGCGTTTTATATTTGGTTCTATGTTACTTTTGCCACACAATGGTGGATGTTTTTACTATTACCTATTCATTTTTTAATGGGGCCAGTTCATGGTGCTATTGTTAACTGGTGTGGACATAAGTATGGTTACTCAAATCATGATAACGAAGACCATAGCAAAAATTCATTGCCTTGGGATTTTTTGTTGATGGGAGAGCTGTTTCAGAATAACCATCATAAGAAACCTAATTCGCCAAACTTTGCTACCAAATGGTGGGAGTTTGACCCCACTTATCCTATGATGAAAGTAATGCATTGGCTAAGGATCATTAAGATACGTAAGGTTTAAGTTACAAAGCAGGTGTTTAACACTTGCTTTTTCGTTTTTATGTCGTTGCCATAGAAAATACCTAGCTATGGGTAGCTGTTTGTTAACTTATTATAGATACCTTGTGAGTCTATGAAGTTATTTGGAGCACCAAAAATTCCGCTAGACGATATTGCTGGTCTAGAAAGGGAAACACCTAATTTAATTGTTTACGCGATACCTGTAATGGCATTTTTTACGCTACTAGAGGTTGGTCATTCATGGTATAAAAAACGCAATCTTTATAAAACGAAAGAAAGTATTGGAAGTACTTTGGTGGGTTTGGGCAATGTGCTAATCAATTTTTTAATTAAAGGGCTGCTAATTTACGGCGCTGTATGGATTTATAATTTACTGCCTTGGCGGATGGAGCTAAATTGGTGGATGCTTATTCCATGCTACGTTTTGTTCGATTTGTGCAGTTATTGGTCGCACAGGATATCGCATGAAAATAGGTTTTTTTGGGCATCTCATATTGTACACCACTCTGCCGAAACTTATAATTTAACTGTTTCATTTAGATTAAGCTGGATACAAAATATCAAGATTGTCTTTTTTATCCCGCTTGCACTTATTGGATTTCACCCGTTGGTATTTTTTGTGGTTAGCCAAATTAGCGTGCTTTTTCAGTTTTGGGTACATACAGAATATATCAAAAAAATGCATCCTATTTTCGAATATATCTTTGCTACTCCATCTAACCACCGCGTACACCATGGTTGCAACGAGAAATATTTAGACAAAAATTATGCGGCTACCTTTATATTTTGGGATAGAATGTTTGGTACTTATCAAATTGAAGAAGAAAAACCGGATTATGGAATAACATCCAAAATTGGCAATAGGCTAGATCCGTGGTTTCTTAACTTTCACGAATTAAAGGAAATGGCGATAGATGTGAAGAAAGCAAAAGGAGCAAGGGAGAAACTTTTTTATGCTTTTGCCAGTCCAACGGCAGTTTATAACAAGAAGAAAAGTTTAATGGTTGCTAAAGAGAAAGGTGAAAGGAATAAGCGTGGCTCATAAATCTTTGTTCGCTAACCTAGGTAGGTTGCATTTGAAATGCTTCTTTTTAAACTTCGTAAGTTTTTAAAGCTTACGAAGTTTTTTTACCTAAGTTTTCAAAAAGATTGCATTGCAAGACTGCATTTTCATTTTTGCAATGCAACTGCGGTACGAAAATTATTTATTTCTACTCTTGTGAAATTTCTTCTTTTTATTGCTTGCTGCACCTGTATTTCCCTTTGAGTCTCTTTGCGGTTTGCGCACTACTTCCTTATTGGCTAACATGCTTTTCCAGCTTAACGGATAAGGATGATTTTCTACGATTGGAATGGTACGTTTAATCAGCTTATGAATATCAAGTAGGTATTCATTTTCTTCGGCATCTACAAAAGAAATTGCCGTTCCATTGGCGCCAGCACGACCCGTACGACCAATTCTGTGTACGTAGGTTTCTGGGATATTTGGTAAATCGTAATTAAAAACATAGCTTAATTCATCTATGTCGATACCCCGAGCGGCAATATCGGTAGCCACCAAAACACGTAAGCTTCTAGCTTTAAAGTCAGTTAAAGCCCTTTGTCTTGCACCTTGCGATTTATCGCCATGTATGGCAGCAGCTTTAATACCGTCTTTCGCTAAATCTCTCGCAATCCGGTCTGCACCGTGTTTGGTACGTGTAAATACTAGCGTATGATCAATTTTCAGATCATCTAGAAGATGCTTTAACAACTTTCTTTTATCCGGTTTATCTACAAAGTAAATAGCTTGTGAAATGGTTTCGGCAGTAGAAGAAACTGGCGTAACTTCAACCGTAACTGGGTTTTTTAAAATGGTGTTAGCCAACTTTTCGATTTCGGTAGGCATGGTTGCCGAGAAAAACAGCGTTTGTCTAATCGCAGGTAATTTGCCCACAATCTTCTTTACGTCGTGAATAAAGCCCATATCTAACATACGGTCGGCTTCATCTAATACAAAAATTTCAATATCGCTAAGACTAATATGGCCTTGGTTCATTAAATCTAACAACCTGCCCGGCGTAGCCACTAAAATATCTACCCCTTTTCTAAGTGCATCTACCTGAGGTTGCTGACCAACACCGCCAAAAATAACCAAATTTTTTACAGGTAAATTTTTTCCGTAAGCATTAAAACTGTCTTGTATTTGAATAGCAAGTTCGCGGGTAGGTGTTAAAACCAAAGCTTTAACTGCTTTTTTAGCGGTTTTTAGGTGTCTCATGTGCAAAATTTGCAGCATAGGAATAGCAAATGCAGCCGTTTTACCCGTTCCCGTTTGGGCACAACCCAATAAATCTTTTAATTTTAAGATGCTAGGAATAGCTTTTTCCTGTATGGGAGTTGGCTTTTGATATCCTTCGGATTCAACAGCTTTTAATATAGGCTCAATTAGCCTCAGTTCTGAAAATAACATTTTTTCTAAGTTTAAAATAAAAATTAAAAAGTGCATGTATCACACTTTAAAATTCGAAGAAGCTAGAACAATCATTTTTTTAGAAGGACTAACTTGCGAGTTGCTTTAATGATTAAAGAAATTCAGCTTCGAACTGCAAATGTACAGAAAATTTATTTGATACCAGTTTTATTGCTTTTTTGGAAATGATTTACAGTGTTTCAAAGGTGCTGTAGTCCCGCTTTGCACTATAGCTCTCGTTCGCAAATGCTCTCTCGAGGCTGCCGTTTCAATCGGGTTTGACGAACGAAGATACTGCAATACAACGTAGCTCTGACAAACTTTTTGCAAGGTGGTTATATCAGTTTGTCAAAGCTGAATAGTGTTTAGCCTGTGGTTGGTAATAATACTAGCCCAAGGAGGAATTATTACCATTCATATTATTTTCATCATATCAGTCTCCGACAATCTCAGCAGGCTCTTGGGACTTTAGATAAGTTCATTTCGAACAACCTAATTATAAACTTGGAAGAGCGGAGGATATACAATTTAGTTAAATAATGAGGTAGGCGTATATCCGAAATGCTTTTTAAAAGCACGCGAAAAATGAGATAAATTTTCGAAACCAACTTCGTAGCAAACCTCTACTGGTCTCTTTTTATTTTCAACGAAATGATAATGCGCAAGCTCTAAGCGCTTTTGAGTAAGCCACCGCTGTGGCGTTGTGTTAAAGGCCCTGCCGAAGTCACGTTTAAAAGTTGTTAGGCTTCGGCCAGTTAAATAACCAAACTTTTTTAATGACATATTGAACATAAAATTCTTCTCCATAAAGGCCATTAAGTCAATTTTTCCGGGTTCGTCAAAATTGCTTAATGTAGAGTCGATGTTTTCATCAATGGTTCTTAAAATATTAATTGCTTCGTTAATTTTTAACGAAGCAATTTTTTCTGGAAAATTCTCTTGCAGTTCAAAATATGGGATTAGCGATGTTAAGCAGCTTTTTAATAACGGGTGCTTGGCAAAACCAATAATTTTTGATTTTACTGCTTTGGGTTTTATTTCTTTGTGGTTATAAAATTGTCTGAGTCTTAGGGCCGATAAATGCATGGCAACTGCCTGATGTGGCAAGCCGTCTTTGGGATAATTGAAAATGGTAGCCAATTGATTTCTTGGAATTAAAAAAGTGCTACCAGCGCCAAACACAAATTGCTCGTCTGCCTGAATAATTTTAGTCTCGCCAGAAATCAGCCACACAAGCAAGTGCTCTTCAAATGCGGCTTCCGTTTTAAATAACTTCCCAAAATAACATGAAAGCTTAATTTCTGGGTTGATATAATTTACCTGATAATCCATCTTGTTTGAGTAGCATAAAGTTACAAATATCAACGAAGGTCTAAGGTAAGTCCTGTCATTTCTTCACTCCATTTCCACAATTTTTTTGCATTGGTTTGGTCTAGCGAATAAGGTTTAATGCCTCCTATAATTGACACATCAGCACTTAAAGATGCTACATCTACGTTTTCGCAATAAACACCGCCCATATTGTTGAGTAGCGAACTAGTAGCGCACCAAATTGTTGTAGCCGCTCCTTGGGGAATAGTTTTTAAAGATGCTGCAACTTCGGGCAAAATGTTTCCCTCGGCATCACTGTAGCCTAACTTTTGAAATAAATCTATTGGAGCTTCTCTAGATAACTCCGTTTCTCCAACAGCACCAGGACACAACGAGTAACTGCGTATTTGATGAGCTTTTGCGAGGTTGTCTAGTTCAAGTGAAAAAAGATTAACCGCTGTTTTTGATTGCCCATAGCCTAGCAGTGTGTCATATTCTCTGTACATAAAGTTGGGATCCTCAAAGTTGAAATTAGAAAACTGATGCCCACCAGATGAAACATTTACAACTCTTGCTCCTTTTGCTTTTTTAAGTGCATTCCATAATCTTACTGTAAGCTGAAATTGCGCTAAATAGTTAACAGCAAGTTGAGATTCTAATCCACGCTGGTCTCTGCGCAAAGGAACCCACATGATGCCAGCATTATTGATGAGTAGGTGAAGAGGTCTTTCTGAAGCGATAAATTGCGCTGCAAAGGTATCAATAGAAGCAGGATCCATTAAGTCTATTTTTTGCAATTCTACATTGGCAATGTCTTTTAAGTTTTTCTTTGCCTTTTCGATGTCTCTTGCCGCAACAATCACTTTCGCTCCTGCGGCTGCAAGTATTTTAGTGGTTTCTAGACCAATTCCGGTATTGCCACCAGTTACGATAGCGATCTTGCCATTAAGATCTATTCCTTTAATTACGTCATTAGCTGTTGATTTAGCGCTAAAGCCCGAATTTATGGGTTGCTGTAATGCTCCCTGATAATTGTTCTTTTCCATTTTTGATATTTTAATTACTTCTGGAAACAAAAATAGGTAGCTTGTTTCTTCTCGAATGTGCTTAAAGGTCCGAATTTACTTTGCTTAAACGTCCGCTTATGTTGAGTATTATGCTCTTCGCATGCTCTTTGCGAAGAATTATTGGTAGATCTTTAATCCAAAAATAAGCTCAGTAAGGATTGCAAATCCTTGGATAGGGCTTCCAGATTGCAAATCTGGAAGAGCGAAAGAGCGAGGACTTAAAGTCCGAAGAGCCTGCTCCGACTATCGGAGACTGATATTATTTTAGAAATATGAATAAAAATAAGTATTAAACCGCAAAGCGGTGACATTATTCGTTTCGATTATAAGGTAAATTTAAGGTTTCGAACCCCATTAGTTTTTAATCCACATATAGGAGTTTTAAAGGAAAAGATTGCAAATCCTTGATAGGGTTTTCAGGTTACAAACCTGGAAGAGCAGAATAATAAATCTAAGAAAGTTTGCTTAAACTCTTTCAATTTTTAATATGGTTAATCAAATTTTCTCTAAAGCCTGCTCCAAATCTCTAATCAAATAATCAGGTTCTTCTAAACCCACATAAATTCTAATCAGCACGTGTCTTGGCTTATTACTGTCAAAATCAGCTTTGCTAACGCCAGCACAAGCTGGGATAATTAAACTTTCGTAACCACCCCAAGAAACCGCCATTAGGATGTGTCTTAGGCTATCGCAAAATGCTTCTATCTTTTCTAAACTCGAATTTTTAAGCACAATGCTGAACAATCCGCCGCAAGCTTTCATCTGCTTTTTAGCTAAAACTAGCTGTTTACTTGAATTACTAAAAGGATGTAGTACCTTTTCTACCTTTGGATGTTGTTCTAGGTATTCGATGACTTTGTTGGCGTTTGCTGTTATCTTCTCTAAACGGATGGGTAAAGTGCGCAAACTTCTAAGTAGCAACCAAGCATTTTGCGGTGCTACAGAGGCGCCTATATTCATGTATTCTTTCTCGAAAATTCGCTTCAGCAGCTCTTTTTTGCCGGTTACCACACCCGCTACCACATCGCTGTGCCCGGCTAAATATTTAGTGGCCGATTGCGCTACCAAATCAATCCCGTAAGCAATAGGCTGTTGGTACAAAGGCGAGCAGTAGCTATTATCTATCATGGTGATGATGTTTTTGGCTTTTGCTATTTTGGCTATGGCTGCTAAATCTTGTACATCGAAGCTAAAAGTGTTAGGCGATTCGAGGTAAATCAACTTTGTTTGTGGAGTAATTGCAGCTTCAATAGCAGGTGTATTGCTTCCATCTACAAACGTAGTTTTTACACCAAACTTCGGTAGCAAATCATTAAAGAGCTTGATCGTCCAACTGTAGGGATTTTCTACGCATATCACTTCATCACCCTGGCGCAGTAAAGCCAAAACCGGAATAGTGACGGCGGCAATGCCACTTCCAAAAACAAGTGCATCTTCGGCGCCATCTAATGCAGCCAGCTTCTTCCTTAAAATATCAATAGTTGGGTTAAAGCCACGAGAATATAGATTACCCTGATATTCATCTGCCAATGCGTTGCGGAAATCATCAACGGTATTAAATTTGAAATTACTGGTCTGGATAATAGGCGGGGCTATGGCATTGAAGTAGTTTTCACGCTCTTCTCCTAGTTCATTAAGTATATAAGAAATATCCACTTTGTTAAGTTAAAAGTATAAAGTCAAAAGTTAAAAGCACCTTTGCGTTGCTTAGCATTAACCTTATTTAGTTGCTCTTTTGTTATTAAAAAATCTTTGGATGAAATAAATGGCTACAAATCCAATGAAAATATAAATTCCGTTTAAGGCCGCGTTAGGATCATCGTTATATATACTAATAGCCACAAATAAATAAGCAGCAATGAAGATGAGCGGCATCAATGGATATAATTTCATGGTGTAGATAGTGTTTTTATCCAAATGTGCTGTTTTTTTACGCAGATAAAAGATGGTTGCCGCAGAGAAAATCATCCCTGCGCCATCCATAAAAATGGTGTAGTTCAAAATCTTATCGAAGGTTTGTGCATAAAACAATGTGATGATAGAAAGAATGGTAAAGAGTGTTAAGCTTACCACCATTACATCGTTTTTTTTGGTTTTTTTGGTGAAAACTTTGGGTAGTGCACCTTCTTCGCCCATGGCATACATAGCTCTTGGATTGCTCAATAAATTCACATTTACATAACCTAAAACTGATAAGAATATGAGAACCGACAGAATGGTAAAACCAATAGGGCCAAATATTTGCCCTGCTAAAATAGCGGCAATACTTTGTGCAGACTTTAACTGTTCGAAACCAATCACTTTTACGTAAGCGTAATTAATGGCCATGTACAAAGTGATGATAATACCCAAACCAACCAAAATAGACCGAGGAATAACCGTTTTGGCTTCTTTAGCTTCGCCACCAAAATTGATGGTTTGTTGGTAGCCACCAAAACTAAAAGAAACGGCAATTAAGCAAATGCCCAATGCTTTTCCGTAATCGCTCCAGGTAGCAGGTAAACCGCTTGTTGTACTAAAAACAGAGGGTAGCTGTTGTGTTTGTCCGCCAAAAAATATAGCACAAATTAGCGTGATAACCATTACCAGTTTGATGATGGTCAGCATGTTCTGAGTTCTGGAACTGGTTCTTAAGCCCATTAAGTTAATGGTGTAGAAAATGATGATACTGACCAATCCAATTAAAATACGGTGATCATTGGTTTGCATTTCTACAGGAAAAAGGGCTTTATTTAAGTATTCTGCACCAATTAAAGAAACACCAGCAACAGAGGCAGCATTGCTTACCACAATTATACAGTTAATGGCGAAAGCAATAGACGGGTGGTAGCAAACAGAGAAAATTTTGTAATATCCGCCAGTTACAGGATAACGAGAGCCAATTTCGGCATAGGTGAGGGCACCGCAAAGCGCTACAAAGCCACCCACTATCCACGCTAAGAAAAAAAGTTCGGGAATTTGGGCTTTTGCCGCCACATTTACAGGGGTACGGAAAATTCCCATGCCTATCACTAGGCTCACTACAATCATAGATAGATCGAATAAGGACAGTTGTTTTTTCTCTGGGTTCATTTGAAGTTTTAGTTTGTTGGTTTAGGGCTTTGTATGTCACCTCATCGCGAGGTACGAAGCAATCTTAGCGTATTCTGTCATTCCGACGTAAGGAGGAATCTGTTAGTTTAGCATGTTTACTTTTAGATTCTTCGCTACGCTGAGCATGATGACAAGAAGATTGATTTGCACCTCGCAATGACGAGTTGTTTTATTACAAGCCCAATTTAACAATAAAAAGCTGCTCAGCAATTTCATCCTCAAAAAAATACAATGTAAGTCTATCGATTTGTTCAAATGTGGAAATCTAGCCAGAAAATGCCCCTGAAATTGATTAAATTTGTAATGTTGATTGGCATCTCAATCAAGAATCTACACACAACAGAGTTATGGCAGAACCAATTTATAACGAAGACAGTATTAAATCCTTAGATTGGCAAGAGCATATTCGCCGTAGGCCGGGAATGTACATTGGTAAATTAGGCGACGGATCTGCACCTGATGATGGGGTTTATGTACTGCTAAAAGAGATTGTTGATAACTCTATTGACGAGTTTATGATGGGCGCTGGTAAAACTATCGACATTAGTTTAAGTGATCATCGGGTAATTGTGCGAGATTACGGTAGGGGCATCCCTTTGGGTAAAGTTATAGATTGCGTTTCTAAAATGAATACCGGTGGAAAGTACGATAGCAATGCCTTCCAAAAATCGGTAGGGATGAATGGTGTAGGTACCAAGGCGGTAAATGCGCTGTCTACCAATTTTGTAGTGCAAAGTTACCGTGATGGTAAAACTAAAAGAGTAGAGTTTAGTAAAGGATTAATTGTCACAGAACATCCAGAGATTGATACCACGCAACGCAATGGTACCTCTATTACTTTCTATCCAGATGAAACTATTTTTAGGAACTATCGTTACATTCCTGATTTTGTAGAAAGCATGATTTGGAACTATGTGTTCTTAAATACGGGTTTAACCATCAATTTCAATAATCAAAAATATTTCTCGGAAAGAGGTTTGTACGACTTACTTTCTAAACAGAATAAGCCTGAGGAAATTAGATACCCAATTATCCACCTAAAAGGGCATGACATTGAAGTAGCCATGACCCACGGCCAGCAATACGGCGAAGATTACCACTCGTTTGTAAACGGGCAGTACACTACGCAGGGCGGTACACACCAAGCGGCATTTAGAGAGGCGGTAGTAAAAACTATTAGAGAGTTTTATAACAAAGATTATGATGCTTCAGATGTGAGGGCTTCTATTATTGCCGCCATCGCCATACGTGTGCAAGAGCCAGTTTTCGAGTCGCAAACCAAAACCAAGTTGGGCTCAGAACGTATTGCGCCAGAGGGGCAAACGGTACGTACCTTTGTTAACGATTTCTTGAAAAAAGAGCTGGACGATTATTTGCATAAGCATAAAGAAGTAGCTGATGCGATTGAGACCCGGATTAAACAATCTGAGCGTGAGCGCAAAGATATTGCTGGTATTAAAAAGTTGGCTAACGATAGAGCTAAAAAAGCATCGTTGCATAATAAGAAATTAAGAGATTGCAAAGCTCATTTCAATACAAACCACGAGCGTAGGCACGAAACCACTTTGTTTATTACCGAAGGAGATTCTGCGTCGGGCTCTATCACAAAATCACGAGATGTAGAAACACAAGCCGTATTTAGTTTAAAAGGGAAGCCTTTAAATTGCTACGAGCTAACCAAAAAAGTAGTTTACGAAAACGAGGAGTTTAACCTTTTACAACATGCCTTAAATATTGAGGACGGTTTAGAAGGCCTACATTATAACAACATTGTAATTGCTACAGATGCAGATGTGGATGGCATGCACATACGTTTGTTGATGATGACTTTCTTTTTGCAGTTTTTCCCAGATTTGGTAAAGGCAGGCCATGTTTATATCCTACAAACACCACTTTTTAGGGTTAGGAACAAAAAAGAAACTGTTTATTGCTATAGCGATGAAGAGCGTAAGAATGCCATTTCAAAATTAGGCGGAAAGCCAGAAATTACAAGGTTTAAAGGATTGGGAGAAATTTCTCCAGATGAGTTTGGCTTGTTTATTGGAAAAGATATTCGTTTAGACCCAGTAATTTTAAAAGAGCAAACCATTAAGAGCTTGTTGGAATATTACATGGGTAAAAACACGCCTGACAGACAACAACATATCATTAAAAATCTACGTATTGAAAAAGACGAAGTAGATAAAGAAGAAAAAGAAATAGAAGAATTAGATCTGGCTTAAAAAGCATTGTGTTTTTAGGTTTTTGTGGTAATGCCTTTTTATCCATTGGTTTAATTATATTTGTAGATATTTTTTACCTATCTTAAAGCTATATCTGATATAAATGTTAAGGCTTTAATGTTTATTGTATTAACGCATGACAATCAACAAAAAAAGGAGTTCTTCTCGCTATGGGCTCATTGTAATCTTAATTTTAGCTCTTTTTATATCAGCTATCTTCTTTTATATCAGAAATGATAAAATTAATGTACTTTCTAACAGCGTAACAGAGCTAAATAATATAGAAAGTGATTATTCTAGTTTAGATACCTGCATTTTAGCACTGTATAAGGCCGATAATAATTGTCGTTTATTTGAGGCTACAGCAAATGTAGCCTATATGAAACAGTTCTCTAAAGAAATTATTAAGGTTTCTTCGATACTAGATAGCTTAAAAGTTAAGGAAAATACAAAAAGCTATTCAAATAATATTAAAGGTCTGGTAGACCAGAAAAAAATTAAGACAAAACTTTATTTAGCTTTAAAGCAACTAACAGATAGTTTAATGTTTACTACTGCTGGTATTGATACGGTTAAAGAGCGCACTTGGACTAAGGGTATGGAAGTTACCAAAGGTAGGTTTAAGACGATGATTACAATTGATACCATTAAGCCTAAACAAGAAATTAAAGAAAAAGGGCTGATAGGTAGGTTGGCCGATGCCTTTTCGCGACAAAAACGCCAAGTGGATACCAATGCGGTTTTGGTAAAAAAAGAGATTACTTTAGATACTTCTCTCTCTAGTCGAAATTACAACAAAATGCAAATGAGGAATATCAATAATTATTTCCGCAATTTGTACAATGCCAATAAAATCCTCAGAAAAAATGAAGTAGAAATATTGCGAATCAATTCTCGCATCATTAACGAAATTGTTTTTTTACTGCAAACGTTTAAAAAGAAGGAGTTAGATTTTGTTGCTGAAACCAAAAAGAACATCCATTTTGATATGGATGATACATTTAAAAGCATCAATAACATCTACGTGATAATTTTTGTGCTTTTGTCTGTTTTAGTTACTATCATTTTGCTCAACTTATGGCGAATTTATAGAAACGAACACGAACTAATTGATTATGGTCAGCGTGTATCGCAATACGCACAATCTAAAAGCAGGTTTTTGGCAAATATGAGCCACGAGATTAGAACACCGCTAAATTCTGTAATTGGTTTTTCGGAGCAACTTAGCCAAGATAATTTGTCTGAACAGCAAAAAGAGCAAGTAGATGCGATAAAAACCTCGTCAGAATTGCTGCTTGATCTTGTAAATGATATTCTTGATTTCTCAAAATACGAGGTTGGTAAAATTAATTTTGATAAAGTATCTTTTGCCCCGGCAGATGCCATTAATGAAGTGTTTAACAGTATTGCCATACAAGCTTCTAAAAAAGGCTTGTCGCTAGAGAAACAGATAAGTTTTGATGGTAAAACGATGTTACAGGGAGATTCGCTGCGGTTAAAACAAGTGGTGATGAATTTATTAAGCAATGCCATTAAATTTACCGATAGTGGATCAGTTACTTTAAAAGCCGAAATAATTGCTAGCTCTAAGAAAAAAGGGTTATTAAAGGTACAGGTAATTGATACGGGTATTGGTATTGAAGAGAAAGACGCGGGCGTTATTTTCGACGAGTTTTCGCAGGTTAACTATTCTACCACAAAAAACACCCAAAAAGGAACAGGTTTAGGTTTGGCCATCTGTAAAAAAATTGTAGAGTTGCAGGGCGGTAAAATTAGCTTGAGTAGCAAGATTAACAAAGGCTCTAACTTTACTTTTGAGATACCTTATGAGTTTTGTTACGATAGTGCTAATCAACGAAAAAGCTTGGTTATAGCCGATATATCTCATTTAGCTGGCAAACGAATTTTGCTGGTTGATGATAATAAAATGAATGTACTGTTGGCGCAAACTGTGGTTAAAAAATATAAAATCGTTACCGATACCGCTTATGATGGTGCCGAGGCTTTCCAGTTGTTTCAGCAAAACCATTACGACCTAATTTTAACAGACGTGCAGATGCCTGTAATGGGTGGTGTAGAACTTACCCGTTTAATTAGGAGCGAAAAAGATAACAGCAAATCAAACGTGCCAATTTTGGGCGTTACCGCCAACGTGATGGAAGAGGATAGGGACAAGTATTTGGCATCCGGGATGAATGCCTTGGTATTAAAGCCCTATTCGGAAAAAGAATTGATTGATAAAATTGCCGATTATATAACTTTATAGATGAGTGCATTGCATAAAAATAGATTGTCTCAACAGTAAAATAACGGCGTCATTTCGACGATCAAAGGAGGAGAACCAAAGGGTTCGAAGTAAATTGAAAATCAACGAAGTTAAATCTCTTTTAGAAGTACTTCTAAAGCAGATCTCTCTCTAGCGTTCGAGATGACGAGCGAATTTGAGACAGCCTCTTTTTTACTCTTTCTCTGGTGCTATGGTGTCTTCGGGGTGTTGGGGCGGTAATTTTTTAACCTCTTTCTCTACTATAATGGTTTTTAAGTGTACGGCGTATTTTGATGGTGTAATACCCGTATCAAACTTTTCTGCATAAGCTTGGGTAAACTCTGCGCCAAAGTATAAAATAATAGAGGTATAATAAATCCACACCAAAATTACGATGATAGAACTGGCAGCTCCAAAAGCGGAGCCTGGGTTTCCTTTTTCGATATAGATGCCAATAACGTACTTGCCTAAACTAAACAATAATGCGGTAAACAATGCACCTACCAAAGCTGGTTTCCATTTTAAATTTACATCTGGCAATACCTTAAAAATGATAGCGAAAATGGTAGTAACTACGGCCAAAGTTAAAGCATTGGTTACAATAAGCATTAACCATTCAGAAACCTCTTCTATGCCAATTTTTGAGGCATAAATATCTAGTTTGCCACCAATGCCCACTACTACACTGTTAATTACTAACGAAACTAAAAGTAGAAAACCTAATGACGCTATCAATGAAAAAGAAAGCAGACGGTTGGTAAGCAGTTTTTTCCAACCTTTTTTAGGTACTGCTTTCACTTTCCATATCAGGTTAATGCTATCTTGTATTTCTATAAAAATGGCAGTAGAACCAATAATTAAAGTACCTATGCCAATAATTAAACCCATTGTACTTTTGCCAGAAAGATTGGCGTTGTTTACAAATGTTCTGAGTTGGTTGGCTGCATTTGTTCCAATCATTTCGCTTATTTCTCCAAATAGTTTTGTGTTTGGATCCATGTTATCGCCCAGAAATAAGGAGGCTGATGAAATGATGATGATAATGAGCGGAGTGAGCGAAAAAATAGTGTAATAGGCTAGGGCTGCACTGAGTTTCATTACTCGGTCTTCCATAAAACCTTTGCCTGCCGCTATAAAAAGGTGGTAGGTATGTACTAAAAATGATTTTATTTGTTGAGGTATTTTTTTCATGTTTAAAATTGTAAGGTTGAAACGCTGTAAGGTTAGAGCGTTAGAACGTTAGAGTCCGGTAAGTTTACTCATTCAATCATGCTTTCTTTCAATCATTGAAAATTTCTTAAAACGGATAACCAATTCCGATATTAAGCACTAAATTATCTCTTCTCCAACTTTTACTTCCAAAATCTATATCGTTAATTACCCAACGTTGGCCACTAGGTAAAAATGGCTTACGTATAGGGAAAGCACCATCAAGGCGGATGACAAAAATTGTGGCATCTACCCTTAAACCTACACCCGTGCCCACGGCTAATTCATCTAAAGCGTTTTTTAGCTTAAACTCAGAACCAATTCTATCCGGATCTTCTTTGCGGAGCCAAACGTTACCCGCATCCACAAAGGCTGCGCCATGTAAAATACTTACGAGTTTAAATCTCAGTTCTGAATTGAGCATCATTTTAATATCGCCACCTTGGTCGGCAAATACTACATCATCAGCTACTTTAAACGTGCCCGGGCCTAAAGATCTGGCCCTAAACGCCCTAATGTCATTCGTTCCACCAGCAAAAAACTGACGGACAAAGGGTAGTGAGCTGCTTCCACCATAAGCATAGCCGTAACCTAAATTTAGTCGATTTGCCCAAATCACTGTTGGGGTTACTTTGTAGTAATTTCTTAAATCGGTTTCTACCCTTACAAACTGCGTTAAGGCCGTGTTAAATAATTCTCGTTTACCTGCTGAGTTTTTTGGTGTAAATAAGCCCCAAACGTTACCACTTGTTTCTAACCCACCAAAAAAATACAAATTATGCCTGCGTTTATCTTGCATTTGGTTGGTATAGGTGAAACTGTAATTGCTGCCAATAATAAATTGGTTTTCTAAAGTGTATTGTAAGCCTGGATTCTGTTCAATGAGGGTATGATAAGCTTGACTTGTCGTGTCCTTATTAGAAGTAACTAGGTTTATCGAAGCAGGGTTAAAGTTGTGTTCCTTAAACTGATTTTCTTTCCAATTGTAGCCGTACTGTGCTTTAAATGAATTCAATTTATAAACGGTATCTCTGCTTAATAATTGGTAGCCTAATGATACAATGGTTTTTGGCGTGAATGCATTGGTGCTTTTTGGCTTATAAAACGGCACAATAAACCTTGGTAACGTAAGCTTAGCTTCCCCAGTTAACGAATAAGAATTGATTCCTTTTGATTGGCCACTGTATTGTGTTTCAAAGCCACCACTTGCACTTACATCTAATTGCTCTGCACCTCTAAATATATTTCTGGTGGTTTGTGTAATCTTTAATTCAGAACCAATAAAATTGTTTGATTTATTAGTTCCTAACACCGAGAAAGTAAGTGAGTTTTTCTTTAGCGGTGTGAGGTAAATATTAAGATCTAGTTGGTTGTTTTTGAAACTATCTATTGGTAGAAATTCAGCTCTAACATCTCTAAAAGCACCTAAGTTAACCATTCGGTTTAACGATTGGTTGTGATCTTTTCTATTGTATCGTTCGCCCTTTTTAAAGAAAACTAGCCTGTCGAAAACTCTTGATCTGTAGGTATTCCTGTCGTCGTAAATGTTAAAATCATTGTACTTTATTGGCTCTAGTTTTCTTAATAAGCTATCTCTGCGCAAGCTATAACTAGGGTAAATGTTTATGTTTTTGATGGTGTAGGGCTTTAAAGAAGCATCGGGAGTGGTGTTTTTAATACGAACATTTACATTCACTAGGTTTTTGCCTATGGTACTGTCTACCTGTAAAATCAAATGCTCGGGACTGAAATAGAAATAACCACTTTCTTTCAAATCATTATCTATTCTTATTCGCTCGTTTTTATAAGTATCTAAATCATAAAAATCGCCAGTTTTTAAAAGCGTTTTGCTTTTGTTTACATTGATATTGTGCGTTAAATCTCCGGTATCTGGCGGGAAAGTAACCTGATTAATTTTATATCTAATACCAGTGTTGGCGGTATAAATTGCCTTTCCGCGGCGTCTTTTAATCACGGTATCTCCGGTAACCTCGGCTTGCAAATATCCCTGGCTAATTAAATAACTTTTAAGTACATCATTGTTGTACTTGAGTTTTACCTCGCTCATTAACACTGGCGGTTCTCCAACTTTGTTGCGTAGCCAATTCCTAATGCCTTTTGGTTTTTTAGGTTCGCCGGCTAGGTTATAAATGAATAATTTAGGTTTTAAACCTAATATTGATTTATTGGGGCGAGGTCTAGTTTTACTTTCTAATTCCGACTTTACCTGCTTGGCATCGTCAATTTTAGAAGAAGAATCTGGATTGATTTTTACTTCGGCACCTTTATAAAGGTTTTGCCCCGGCTTTAAGTATCGGGTATTGCTACAATTGGCAAAGAAGGAACATGCCAATATGAAAGCGCCAATTTTAATTAGTTTTCTCATTTTTTGGTCTTTGCTCAACATTGTTTCTTTTTCTACGTTTTTGAAATATTTCTTTAAACCTGTTATAATCAACTACTAAGCTAAAACCTAGCCCTGTTTCAATAATTTGACCTTCTACCACACTTTCGGTTTGGTTACGTCTGTAAGCCCGTAATCGGTAGCGTCCATCCCTAGAGAGCGCATATTCTATGTTTACATTATCGGCTATGTTAGTTGCATTTTGGTTAGCCTGCTGTGGACCTTCTAAAGCAAACGAACTACCAACAGTCACAGTTAATCTGTCGTTCAGTAATTTCTTAGAGATACCAAATTCTAGGTCTGTTTTTTGTTCTAAACTGCCTGTAGAGTAATCTTCTGATGAATTTACACCAAAGTTTAAGTCTACGCCTTGTACCAAATCAGATGCCAAATTATTTAACTGCTCGGTTAGTAATTTACTCACACTTGAGCGGGCAAGGGTAGAAACACCACCACCACCGCCAGCTAAACTTTGGAACGGGTTGTTGGCGATAAATCTATTGAGTGCCAATAAGGCAAACACTTGCTTGTTCAATTCGTTTTCGTCTCTATTTACGATTTGTAGTTTGGTGTAGGCTTGGCTGCCAACTGCAGTACCTCTCTCGTTTTCTGGCAAATCAATTTTAAACGAAATGATAGGTTTTAGCAACTCTCCTTTCATGTACAAATACACTTGAAAAGGAAGTTTAGTTTTAGTAGTCGGGTCATCGGGAGTGTTAAGCAAATCTATCGGTGCTGCATTAACTTCGTAAAGTGCCGTTAGGTTTACGTTGGCTTCGGTTGGTTCTCCGGTCCATGTTAGCGTACTTCCTTTAACTAATTTAAATGGTTTTTTACCTAGGGGCCCTACAGAAAGATTGTAAGAACCATCTACCACTTCGTATCGCCCAGTCATGCTAATTTTTCCACTAGGGTCCATAGTAGCATTCAAATCTGCATCGCCTTTAATGGTTAGCATATCGCCGTTGGCTGGGTCTACTACTACATTTAGCTCCGCTTCTGGATTAACGTTGATATCGGCCACTAAATTAATTCCCTTAATTGGCGATTTGCTGATGCTATCCGCCTTCAAATCTTTTTGCCCGTTAAATGGTGGTGCATCTGCGTCTATAAACTGTACAATACCTTCTTGTTCAATCACCGATGGGTCATCTACCGGCATGGCGTAGTAGAATTTAGTTCCTTTTTCTATCGTTACGCTCATGTTCACATCGGGTTGATTTAAATCGCCTCGTACACGAATGTTACTACTTAAATACACGGTTCCGTAAATCATGTCATTATCTTCGGCAGTAGAGTTCATTACCCTAAAATTGTTGGTTCTGATATCTAAACCAAAACCTACATTGCTAAAGTCGCTGGTGTTAATTGTACCGTTTACTGTAGCTTTTTTGCCTAACGAGTCTACCAATGTAAAATTATTGAAGCGAATGCCTTGGTTGTCAAATGCAATTTCTTGCGTTGGCATGGTAAAATAAGAGTTGATGTAGGCAATTCGCATTCCGGCATCGTTAAACTTCAGAGCGCCTAATATTTGAGGTTTCGTTAATTCGTCTTTTACGGTAAAAGCTCCAGATATTGTTCCTTTACCTTCTTTAATTTGGCCAGCGCTTACACTTTCTATTTGCGTTAAATCGATTTTATCGATATTTACGCTTAGGTCTAAATTGCTTTGGGGGGCAGTGTAATAAAAACCTTTAGCAGAGAGTTCGTGTATGCCTTTCAAACTTACATCAACTTCAAAAGCGTTTTCTGTATTGTTATTTACAACTGCTTTTAAGTCGCCTAATTCGTCTTTTTGGTAACGCAATTTATTGATAGCTAGATTGGCTTCAAATTTTGGTGTCGAAACCAAGTCTTTTACATCTACCGTTCCGTTAATTGCACCACCAACCAAAGCGGTATCGGTTTCCGCAAATTTCATTAAAGTTTCTATTTGGAAATCCTTAAACTCTACTTTTAATGGTGAATTGGGTTCGTCAGAAGTACTATTGATACGCAATAGCTGCGATCCCTGACTAATGTTGAATTGATGAGCCAAAATTCCAGAATTTCCGAACTGAATATAATTTTCTGGTGCTACCGTCCATTTTTCGTAATCTAACAACAATTTATCTGGGTCTAAATTGAAACGGAAATCTTTGTTTATAGATTGAAAAATACCAGCGATAACGTATTTGTCCTTACGTTGCCTATCGCGTAAGAAAACGTTTAGATCTAATTTGTTGTTGGCTGCCGAGCCCGAAATTTCGGTGTTGAATAAGGTGATTGAAGTATTTTGAATGCTATTTACCAATAACCTATAATCTAGTTTTTGGGCTTCGTTGCCGATATTTAACTTAATGCTGTCTAAATTTATGCCGTTGTAAGTCACCTTTGGGAAAACAGCATTCATCAGTAAACTGTCTTTTTCGGTATCAATTAAACCATTAATTCTTGAGGGTGCAAAAGTGGTTAACGCCGGCACAAAATCTTGCAAAAACTTAGGGTTGTAAATGTTTGCCGTAAAACGGATGCGCTGCGGTGGTACCTTGGTAACTTCGCCAAAAGCGTAGTACTTGTTGATTTGATTGATGAGGGCATTTCCCACTTTGCTTAACTGATACTTTCCATCTACGTTGGCACTAATTAACTCCGATTTTAACACCAGTTTATTTTCTGTAGCAGTAGAAACTGCATTAAGCTGGATGGTGTCTACATTAAATTTCTTGCCCTCTTTCACTAACTGCAGGCCAGTGGCAAATACATCGCCATTTAGATAGTCCACATCCGCAGTTTTAATATTAGCCTTAATGTTTCCGGCAAGCTTAAGCTCGGTGGTGCTAAAATTTAGTTTCTGCAAGTCAACTTGTTTAAGAGCCAAATTTGCTTTTACCGCTGGATATTTTCCTGCTAAATCAGCGCTGGCTGTCAAATCAAAATTAACGTTACTATCTGGCATGTTGCCTTTAATAGCCACTTTTTGATTAGCATAATTACCCGATAATTTAAGGTTGCGATAATTGTATTTATTATAGTAAGCACTTAACACCGTTGCATTAAATTTTGCATTTATTTTTTTAGCATCTAAGCCAATGCCAGCCACATCTGCTTTTGCCGAAACTCTTCCTAAAGTAGGTTGTTGTTTAATTAATTTACCTACGTTGAAATTAATTAGGTTAATAGCTGCTTTGTACTTTTCATTGCCTTTTGGCCCCTTCATATTTGCGGTTAAAACTGCAGAACCCATATCCGATTTTACATTCAAATTAGTCGTGAAATCAGTCATCGATCCTTTAAATTTACCATTGGCATCAATTACGTTTGGCAATTCAATACTAGCTGGTATGGTATTCTTAGGTGCAACAGCTAAAATATCGCCCTTAGTAAGGTAAACTTTTTTGATGTTCAGATCCAGAAAAGCTTTGTTTACATCTGTCACATCATTTGCTTTACCGCTAATATCAATTTGTGTGTTTTTAAGACCGCTGATTTGCAGTTTAGGGATGTTTAAACGATTTAAATAGCCATCTACTTTAGCTTCAATTTTTATCTTTTGGTCAGCGTATTGCGAGGGTAAGGCATCGCTAAAGAAAGTGGCATCCTTTAATCCAATGGTAGTATTTTTTAAATTAATGGCCAATTTTACACGTTCCGGATTTTTGGTCAAATCATCTAACGAAGTAAAAGTTAAATCGGTTTCGTTTTCGATGCTGGTATAAGGTGTTTTTAGCACAAAATCAGTGAGTTTAATCTGCTTATCGTTGTAGATGGCATTACCCCTCAAAGTGTTCAACACAAAACCGCTTTTATCGCTCATAGAGCCATTCTTAACTTTTGCAGTAATGCCTTTGTCGCTGTAATTCAGTTCTTCGGCTCCCAGGTTCAGGCCTTTGATGTTTAGGTGGTTAAAATCAATACCCTTTTTAAGTGGCTTTGCGCCGAGGTTATCAAACAAAACTTGGTTGTTAATCAAATTAATTTTCTTAATAGCCAGCGCCAACGAAGACTGTTCGGCAACAACAGTATCTTTTACATTATCCAAATCATTTGCCGGTGCCGGTTTAAACGCAAACTTGATAAATGAATTAGCTAATTCTGCATTGTCTGTAGTATAAATCCCGTTAGTTAAATCAACTATCAAGTTTTTAAAATGCAGTTTGTCTACATTGGCAATGGCATTGGTTGTCGTCAATTGGTCATCGTAATTAACTTTAACCTTGTTGAACTCAAATTTTTGCACTTCTATCGTTGGCAGTTTACCTACTTCTTTTTGCGTACTATCAACACTGTTTGTGATATGCTGCACTAGTTGCGTAAGTGGTTTCTGTTGCAGATAAAGCAAACTCGTATTGTCTACAACGAAGTTCTTAATTACATACTTTTGGTTCGCTAAGTCAAAATCTTTGATGTTCGTTTCTAGCTTTCCCAAATAAAACTTTACGTTATTTCCTGCCACATCATCACGATAGGTAAGGCCAATATCCTCAAAACGAACCTTATCTACAGAGAATTTTAAGGCTGAGGTGGTATCTTTTGTAACTTCTTCTTCGGGCTTTTTCTGGTCGCTTGCAAAGGCATCTACCAAGAAAGAAAAGTTAAATGTGGTATCTGGGTTTACACGCTTAACATTAGCCCTTATGCCTTTTAAATCAATATAATTAATTTCAACAGTGTTTTTTAATAGCTTAAACAAACTGATGTCTACTTGTAGTTTTTCGGCATATAATAAAGTGTCTTTGTTTAAGTCTTCGATATAGAATTTATTTAATACTACATCTTTCGGTAAAGCGATTTTAATGCTTTCTAAACTTACCTCGGTTTTGGTTTTGTTTTTCAGGTAGCTGATGGCTTTATCTTTTACAAAGTTTTGTACCGCAGGAATATTTAGAGATAGTGCCACCAGTACCACCAGTAAAATGATACTGGCGATAATCCATAAGATGATTTTAAGCCCTTTTTTAAAATATTTGTTCAAGTGAGATTAATCTTTTGATGGTAATTTAAATAATTATAAGATAGTTTACTTATAGAATGAGGAACAAAAAATAATTAATAAAGTTTTAAGAAAACTGCTTAGATATGGCCTTATTCTACTTTTTTATTAATTCTAATTTGTATGTTTAATTTATGAATGTAATCGATTTTAAAATTTCATACGAAACTTACGAGCATATAAATGAACTTTCTGCCCAAGACAGGGCGCTGTGCATTAAAGCAGAAGAAGCTTTAAAAACTTCGTACTCACCGTATTCTAAATTTAAAGTAGGTACGGCAATTCAGCTTGCCGATGGAGAAGTTATCTTGGGTAGCAATCAAGAAAATGTGGCTTATCCATCTGGATTATGTGCAGAGCGAGTGGCTCTTTTTTCAATAGGGTCTGCTAAGCCATTCGCCGTGGTAACCACTATGGCTATTACTGCTCATACAGAAAACTTCGATATCAAAAAACCAGTAACCTCTTGTGGAGCATGCTTACAAGTAATGGCCGAGTTTGAACAAAAACAAAAATCGCCAATTGCCGTAATTTTTTATTGTTTAAACGGACAAATTATTAAAGTAAGTGGCGTAAGGAGTTTGCTTCCATTTGTCTTTGTAGAAGACCGCTTGGCTGGTTCCCTCTAGTTATTTTTAAGTGATTAACAGCAAACAACTTAATCCTTGGTGTTAAGTTGTTTTAAATAGGTAGATGTAGCTGTTTTTGATATGCAAATATAGGGTCCAAAATTACGTAGACTCAATAATAGGTGTAATTACGCCTTTTAGAAAAATCGTGCCATGTTTTGGATGGTCGTTAAATTAAGGTTTTTGCCTTTTTATCCGAAAAACTGTTGATTTTTTTCCCCATCAAAAGTAAAAGTGGGTTTTCTTTTCCTAAACTTCCTATCTTTAAAACTGAAAATAACACACGTATGAAGAAGTTTAATATTCTGGTATGCTTTGCATTTATTGTTCTATTTACGGCATGTTCTGGTAAAAAAGCTGATTTGGTAATTTATAATGCCCAGATCTATACCGTAAATGAGGCTTTTGATATAGTAGAAGCAATGGCCATTAAAGATGGAAAGATCTTGGCCGTAGGTAAATCTGAAGAAATTAGAAAGGCTTACGCGGCCAACGAAGAAGTAGATGCTGAGGGCAAAGCTGTTTACCCGGGATTTATTGATGCCCATGCACATTTTTTTGGCTATGCAGAAAGTTTAAATAATGCCAATTTAGCAGCTACCAAATCTTGGGATGAGGTATTGACTAAATTACAAGCGTTTGCCAGAAGCCAACCAGAGGGCTGGTTAATTGGTAGAGGTTGGGACCAAAACGATTGGCCAAATAAACAATTCCCCACTAAAGAAAAACTAGATCAGCTATTTCCAGACAGACCAGTTTTACTGCACCGTATAGATGGTCATGCTGCTATAGCCAACCAAAAAGCGTTAGATGCGGCAAATATTACTAAATCTTATGAGCTAACAGGTGGTGATATTGTTGAAATTGGCGGTGAACCTACTGGAATGCTGATAGATAATGCTATTAACTTGGTAAGTGCTAAAATCCCTGATTTAACAAAACAAAAGATGAAAGAGCTTTTGCTACAGGCGCAGCAGAATTGCTTTGCGGTAGGCCTTACCACTATTGACGATTGTGGTTTAGATTATACAGCCCTAGAGGGCATTGAGCAACTGCAAAGCGAAGGTGCCCTGAAAATGAGATTGTATGTGATGCTTTCTGATGCGGATAAAAACTACGACTACCTAATTAAAAGAGGTAAGATTAAAACAGACAGACTAAACGTTAGGGGATTTAAAGTTTATGCCGATGGGGCATTAGGCTCAAGGGGTGCTTGTTTGCTGCATCCCTATAGTGATATGCCTAATAAGAAAGGTTTTTTACTAAGTGATTTGAAGCACTTTGAGCAGATAGCCAAAAAAATCTATGAAAACGACTTTCAAATGTGCACCCATGCCATTGGTGACTCGGCTAATCGTGCTATTTTAAAAATCTATAACAATATTCTACCAAAGGATAACGATAAACGATGGCGCATAGAACATGCGCAGGTAGTAAATCAACAAGATTTTAATTGGTTTGGAGCCGCTAAAGTGGTGCCTTCGGTACAGCCAACCCACGCTACTTCAGATATGTACTGGGCGCAAGATCGATTAGGTAAAGACAGGGTAAAAGGTGCTTATGCCTACAAACAATTGTTACAGCAAAATGGTTGGTTACCTTTAGGAACGGATTTTCCGGTAGAGCAGATTAATCCAATGCTCACTTTTTATGCGGCAACAGCTAGAAAAGACATACACGATTACCCGAAAGGAGGGTTTCAGCCAGAAAATGCGCTAACCGCCCAAGAAACCTTAAAAGGAATGACCATTTGGGCCGCTAAATCTAACTTTGAAGAAAAAGAGAAAGGAAGCCTAGAAGTTGGTAAATTAGCCGACTTTGTTTTAATGCAAAACGATATAATGAAAGCTAACGCAAAACAAATTTTAGAGAATAAAGTAATTAGAACCTACGTTAATGGAGAAAAAGTTTATGAAGAAAAATAGTCTGTCGGGCATATTTGCCATTTGTTTAACTGCTGTAATTACGGTTACCGCTTGTGCTCAAGATCATAAACAAAACCAAAGTCGGTTAAATAAAATTAGCCAGGTAGTAAAGAGCACCGTGCTGCTCAATAACTATAAAAAGTTAATTCCAGTAGTAGGTTTGGCAGATAGACGTTTTGTTTCTATTGATTTAGGGTACAGCAACCAAATAGGTTTTGATAGTTTATTAAACAAATATGCTCAGGTTTTAAGTTTAAATGCTGCAAAATATGCCGATTCTACTACACTTAACGATTTAGAAGATGACGTTAAATTTTATAGCACAGTAGTTGTAGCATTAACTAGCGAAATGGCCAGAAATGGAAAGTACATCAACTTTATTGAAAGTTTAGCTAGAAATAAGGAGGTGATTGTAGCACTTTTTGGAGAAGGTAGCGCTTTAAGTTCGTTTGATCAGATTAATGCGCCATTGGTTTGGAGTGCCGAAGATAACGAAGAAGCTGCATTGGTAGTTCCACAGTTTATTTTTGGAGGTATTGCCGCAAAGCAAATGCTGACCAAAAACTACTCTACCAAGTACGTTAAGGGCACTGGTTACCTCACCAATGCCACTCGGCTAAAATATACCGTGCCAGAGGATGCAGATGTAAACAGTAACGATTTGAAAGAAATTGATGCTATCGTTGCGGAAGGTATTGCTAAAAAAGCTTCGCCAGGCATGGTGGTTTTAGTGGCTAAAGATGGTAAAGTAATTTACAACAAAGCATTTGGTTACCACACCTACGACAATGTACAGGCCGATAAGGTTACTGATATTTTTGATTTGGCTTCTGTTACCAAAACTACCGCAACCACGCCTAGTGTAATGCGCCTAGTAGAACAGCAGAAATTAAAATTGGATACCAATGTTGGTTATTACATTGCAAAAGCTCGTAATACACCCATGAATAAGATTAATGTGAGAGAGGTGATGTTGCACCAAGCAGGATTTATTCCATACATTCCATTTCATAATTACGTTAAAGAAGGCGATTACAGTAGAGATTCTTCTGCGGCTTATCCTACTAAAGTAGCTGATAATTATTACATCAAAAAAGGTTTCTTTAACGATTTTATGTGGCCTAAAATGCTTAATTCGCCCATAAAAACCAGAGGTAGTTATGTATATAGCGATATTAGTATGTATGTAATGCAAGATATTGTGGAGCATATTTCTGAAATGCCCGAAGACCAATATGTACAAGAGCAGTTTTACAAACCTTTGGGTATGCAAACCGCAGGCTACTTGCCTAGAAATAGATTTACTAAAGATAGGATTGTGCCAACAGAAGACGATAAGGTATTTAGAAAAACTTTGTTAGAAGGGTATGTGCATGATCAAGGTGCTGCTTTAAAAGGTGGGGTTGCGGGCCACGCTGGTTTGTTTGGTAGCGCAAACGACCTGGCTATTTACAATCAAATGTTGTTAAATAAGGGTACCTATGGTGGTGAGCAATATTTTACACCGCAAACGGTACAAATGTTTACTAGCAAACAATCTAACGTTAGCCGTAGAGGATTAGGCTTTGATAGGCATGACCCAGATTTAACTAAAAAATATCCTTCAGAATTGGCCTCTCCAGAAACTTATGGGCATACTGGCTACACTGGTATTGGCGTTTGGACAGACCCATCACGCAACATGATTTACATCATCTTAACCAATAGGGTTCATCCAACGGTAAGCGAAATGTTGGGTAGGCTAAACATTAGACCGCGTATACAAGATGTGGTTAATAGAGCAATAGATAAAGGAAAGAAATAACAGGGTTGATAGACTTACGAAGTTTCTAAAACTTCGTAAGTCTTGTTGGTTAAAAGGTAGTAATGCCAATCTTTGATAGACGCTGGTAAACTTCCGTTGTTAAATAAACCCTATTGTAGCGGGCACGAAGCCATTGCGCAGCTAGGCGAAGTAAAGCGGAAAGAGGGGCTGATGTAGCCAAACCTACTGGCTTACATTTTCTATTTTTTCAAAAATGCAATGAGCTTTTGCATGGCCAAAGCCCGGTGACTGATTTTGTTCTTTTCGCTCATGTCCATCTCTGCAAAAGTGATATCATACCCATCTGGTTGGAAAATTGGATCGTAACCAAAGCCGTTTGTACCACTAGGAACCGATCTGATTGTGCCTTCAATTATACCCTCAAATAAATGATTTTCGCCATTTTTCAATAAAGAAATCACCGTTTTAAATCTTGCTCTACGATTGGATTGACCTTCCATGTTTTTAAGCAACAATTGTAAGTTGGTGGTGTCGTTTTTTACGCCACTGTATCTGGCAGAGTAAATACCAGGTTGGTTATTTAAGGCCTCAACTTCTAATCCGCTGTCATCTGCGAAACAGTCTAACCCAAAATTCTCGAAAACGTAAGTACTTTTTAAATTGGCATTTTCGGCAAACGTATTTCCCGTTTCGGGGATATCTACCAAACAATTGATGTCTTTAAGGTTAAGTATTTCGTAATTGGGAGCCAATATGTGGGCTACCTCTTCTGTTTTGTGTGCATTGTTGGTAGCGAATACCAATTTTTGTATCATATTATTGGATTGTGGTAGTGTTAAATCGCTTTATCTTGATAGATTTTGGGAACTGATCAATGAAAACTGCAAACTTTTAAATAAGGTTTTTTAACGTTCCCCATAGTGCTTTTTTAGCAGTAAGGTCGGTGTCTAAATCGTGCAAATTGTGTGTAAATATCATCTTAATGTTGTCAACCAAGTTAAGTTGGTGTCGTAGCTGCTCGGCCAAACCTAATGTAGCAGGTGTTACACCAAAAGAAATCACTAATTTGCATGCAAAAAATGAATGCAAGTGTTCAAATTTGGCAGTAGTATAATTGGCGTAATTAACTAAGGCAAAATCAGCATTTTTAAGGTTAATGGATAACACCAATTTTCTTAATAATTCGGTGCCTTGAGGGCTGCTCACAGGGTTTTGCGTATCGTTTACTAAAATTAGGATAGACTTTTCGTTTTTGCCCAGGTATTTAAAATCGAAAGTCGCAGGATAAGTAGTTGCGGGTTCTTCTAGTTGCGGTAAAGTAGCAGTTTTTTCGGGCTGGCTTGTTGCGGGCTTAGGTTCTGCTGTTTCCGGTTTAGTTACTAAAGTTTGTGTAAGCTCAATTTCATGACTAGCTCGGTTTGTTAATGCAGTATGATCCGATGTTAAATAAACATCGTCGTTAAAAAATAAACGTAAAGCTTCTGCGTTAGTTATAAGTTGATTGCTATTCATTTTTATGGAAAAAATTTCTGTTAAAATTAGTTAAATATCTTATTATAGCACCTTAAATTGTTACTTTTATCCATTAATTAACAAACGCATCTTTTGTGAAGAAAGCTTTTTTAGTTCTGTTTTTTACTGCTGCGGGAAGTATTTTGTATGCTCAAAATGTAGCTACAATAAACGATAATCCTATCAGTTGCAAAGAGTTTCTTTGGGTTTACAAGAAAAATCATGTTGGCGAAACTAGTTTAAACCAAAAAGATTTGGCAGCATATTTAGAGTTGTACATCAATTTTAAATTAAAGGTTGCCGAGGCAAAAGCTTTAGGTTTAGACGCTGATGCAACCTACAAGGAAGAAATTGCAGGGTATGAAGAAGCTTTGAAAGCACAGAAAAAAGTTTCGGTTGATGCTGCGGATTATGCTTATCTCATGAACGAGTATAGAGAAGGTGTATTAATGTTCAATTTGTGTGAACAAAAAATATGGGGAAAGGCCCAGGATGACGATGATAAGTTGAGAGCTTTTTACGCAGATAACATTAAAAATTATCAAAGAAAACCATTTGAAGAAGTAAGAGGACAAGTTGTTGGAGATTACCAAGAACAACTCGAAGCCACTTGGGTGGATAGCTTGAGGTCTAAGTACAAGATAAAAATTAACCAGGCAGAATTAAAAAAAATAGCGAAAAACTAAACAGTTGGTGGTTTTAAGTTAACGGTATATTAAATCAGTTAACCTCCCGGTAGCTATCGGGATAAACAATAAAAACAATTAACCACCAATAATAATTTTAACTTTGCAAATTATATAATAGAATTAGCATACTAATGAAGAAAATTTTATCAATAGCAAGCCTTTTAATTTGCTTGTTTTTGAACGTTGAGGACGTTAAAGCACAACCTAAACCTAACTTAGATAAGGTGGTGGCTGTAGTAGGGAGCAATATTATTTTATTGTCTGATTTAAACCAACAATATGCTATCTATTTAAATCAGGGAAATCCGGCAGACCCAAAGGCAAAATGTTACTTTTTGCAACAAATGCTAGTGCAAAAGTTGTTAAAACAGCAAGCAGAAATAGATTCTATCGTAGTAGAAGAAAGTCAGGTAGATGACGAGCTAGACAAACGTATGCGTTACCAAACCCAACGTATGGGCGGACAGGAACGCTTGGAGCAATTTTTACAAAAGTCGCTTTTGCAATATAAAGATGAGATGCGACCAGATGTAAAGGAGGGTTTGATTGCGCAAAAAATGCAAGCAAAAATTACCGAGAATACCATGGTAACTCCACTGGAAGTAAAAAAATATTTCGATACCTATCCAAAAGATAGCTTGCCAGATATTGGCGCAGAGGTTGAAGTTGGAGAAATTGTATTGCAGCCCAAACTAACTAAAGCCGAAAAGCAACGTTTTTACGATAAGTTAGAAGCCATTCGCCTACGTGTTAAAAGTGGAGAAGACTTTGGTTTCTTGGCTAAAACCTATTCTGAGGATCCAGGTTCTGCCTCTGAAGGTGGAGATTATGGTTTTATCGATAGGCAAACTATGGTTAAAGAATTTACTGCTTGGGCATTCAAGTTGAAAGCTGGCGAAATGTCGCCGGTGTTTGAAACCGAATATGGTTATCATATCTTGCAGGTTATCGAACGTAGGGGAGAACAATCTCACGTAAGACATATTTTGGTTCGCCCTCAAAACACGCCGCAAAGTTTAGAAAGGGTAAAGCTAAAAGCAGATAGTATCTATAGTGACCTGTTGAGTAAAAAATTGCCTTTTGCAACCGCTGCTTCGCTATACTCTGATAATAAAGAAACACAATACAATGGCGGTATGATGTTGTATGCAGATAACCAAACGGCCAGAACTACGCTAATGCCGGTAGAAAAATTAGACCCAGCTGTATTTGTGGTAATTGACACCATGAAAGTGGGAGAAATCTCTAAGCCAGTAAGGTTTAATGACGAACGAAGCGGTAAAGAGGGCTATAAAATCTTTTTCTTGAAATCGAAAATTGCACCCCACAAAGCCAGTTTAGAACAAGATTATCCAAAGTTTAAAGATCTTGCTCAGCGTGAAAAAGAAGCGAAAGTGATGAGCGAGTGGTTTGAAAAACGAAAAGAAACTACCTATATTAGGGTTGACGATGAATTTCAAACGTGCGACGAATTGAAACTTTGGGTTAAAAAAGATAAAGACAGTAAGTAGCCAATGCAGTTTAAAAATGAGGTAGAAGCCGTTGATGCCCTGCATCAATCATTTAAAAATATACATACCGAAATCGGTAAGGTTGTAATTGGACAAGACGAAATTGTTAAACAAGTGCTCATTGCTATTTTTAGCAATGGGCACTGTTTGCTAGTAGGTGTACCAGGTTTGGCCAAAACTTTATTGGTGCAAACAGTAGCTAATGTGCTCGACCTTAATTTTAACCGCATTCAGTTTACGCCAGATTTAATGCCAAGTGATATTATTGGTGCAGAAATTTTGGGCGAAGACCGTCAGTTTAAATTTATCAAAGGCCCCATTTTCTCTAATATTATTCTGGCAGATGAGATTAACCGTACACCGCCTAAAACGCAGGCTGCTTTGCTAGAAGCCATGCAAGAAAAAGCGGTTACAGCAGCAGGAATTACCCATGGTCTGCCTCAACCGTTTTTTGTACTGGCTACGCAAAATCCAATAGAGCAAGAGGGTACTTATCCCTTGCCAGAGGCGCAGCTAGACCGTTTCATGTTTAATATTTCGCTTGGTTATCCGGCATTTGCTGATGAAATGACCATTGTGAAAAATACCACAAGCAATGCCAGTGTAGCCTTACAGAAAATTATCAACGCCAGTGAAATCCAGTATTTTCAAAAGTTAATAAGAAATATTCCGGTAACGGATAACGTGTTAGGATATGCTGTGAAATTGGTAGCTAAAACGCGTCCAAATAGTGAGTTTGCTACGGCAGAAATCAACAACTTTATTTCTTGGGGTGCTGGTCCCCGAGCTTCGCAGTTTTTAGTGTTGGGAGCAAAATGTCATGCTGCCATTTCTGGTAAATACGCTCCAGATATTGACGATGTACAAGCTGTAGCCGAAGGTATTTTACGCCACAGAATTGTACGTAACTACAGAGCAGAGGCAGAGGGACTGACAACAGAGCAGATTATCAAAAATCTTTTCTAGCCATTGTTTAAATATCATCATAAGGTCTGATTATCGTGATAAAATATTTGATGCTTGAGATTTCGTATATTTGCATTGTATGAAAATTACAAGAAACACCGTAGCAAAAACAGAAATCAAAAAGTTGATCCATAGTTCTGATGTGGCTTTGTCGCACACAGAAATACAAGGTGCATTAAATGATTTGTGCGATCGTGTAACAATTTACCGGGTGTTAGACCGATTGGTGGAAGAAGGTGCCGTGCACAGGATTGTAAATGTGGATGGTGTGATTAAATATGCAGAATGCCACGATTGTGAAAAACAGCACCATCATAATCATGTTCATTTTAGTTGCGAAAAATGCAAATCAGTAACTTGTTTAGAGGATGTTGAACCTACTTTTAAACTGCCACAAGAATACAAAATCAAAGAAGTAAACTTTACGCTTTCGGGATTGTGCCCGAAGTGTTCTGATTTATAAATTAACATTTGAACATAAGATTGCTTCGCTATTCCTCATTGCAAAGACGATAAAGGTAGCGCCATGGCGAGTTTTACGAAGCAATCTCAAAAAAGTTAGTACCTAATCGCTAATTTGCCAATAGTTGTTCCAGACTCCAATTGCTCGTGAGCTTGTTTTAAGGTTTCGGCAGAAAGTCCGTTTAAGGTTTGTGTTAACGTAGGCATTAAAACTCCTTCGTCTAATAAATCAGCTACTTTATTTAAGATCTGGTGCTGCTCAATCATATCTTCTGTTTGGAAGGTAGAGCGAGTGTACATGAACTCCCAAGAGAAACTGGCGCTCTTGGTTTTTAACTTGTTTAAGGCAACTGGATTGGCGCTTCCGGTGATTGAGGCAATATGGCCTTGCGGCTTGATAAGTTCTGCCATTTCATCCCAATAGGCGTTAGTGTCTACAAAATCTACAATAAAATCTACGTATTGAAAACCAGCCTTTCTAACTTCTTCGGTAAGGTTTTTGTGATTTACTACCACATCTGCACCCATACGTTTGCACCATGCTACACTTTCGGGTCTTGATGCTGTTGCAATAACTTTTAGGCCTGCTATTTTTTTAGCTAACTGAATAGCGATAGAGCCCACACCGCCAGCACCAGCAATGATCAATAATGTTTTCCCCTTATCTTTTTCTGCGCTGATACGAATTCTGTCGAATAGAATTTCCCAAGCGGTAAGTGCGGTGAGCGGAATGGCCGCGGCGGCTTCTATACTTAAAGATTTTGGTTTTTTGCCTACAATTCGTTCGTCTATTACTTGATATTCGGCGTTGCAGCCAGGTTTAGTGATATCACCAGCGTAGTAAACTTCGTCGCCAACTTTAAATAAAGATGCAGCATTACCAATAGCTTCTACCACGCCGCAAGTGTCCCAACCGATAATTTTAGGCGTTGCAAGTTCGGTGTCTTTAGCAGCATTCTGTCTGATTTTATAATCTACAGGATTTACCGCAATGGCATTAATCTTTACCAAAAGCTCTCGTCCTTGTGGACTTGGTTTTTCAGTTTCAAAATCGATAAAGCTATTTGCTGCTGTTATGGGAAGGGAAGTTTTAAATCCTACTGCTTTCATGATGTTTTAGGTTTTTGAACAAATTTAGTATCGATAATGCATTGGCTTGTCATTAGAAAGTTGATTTTATTTTAATCTGAAATCTTTTTCTTTGCGTTCTTTGCGAATACTTCAAGAACTTTGCGGTAATTTTCTCAACGCAAAGATTTACTTATGGGTTTTTGTAAAATAACCCGATTGTGTGTAAATACTTTTTGTTGCTACTGCCTTTGTTATGATAGGAAACTTGACGCAAAAAGATCCGATAGCTATCAGATGGAACAAAAGCGGGGCTTACTTAAATACTTGCCCGTTTTTTGCTTTTCTAAAGAATAAATTACTTGGCTTCGAAATCTAGCCTAATAGAAAAAACATTGCTATAAAGTGCATCGGAGCTGTTGCCTACGTTAGTTAAGGCATAATCTAAAGAGAAATTCTTGATTTTGATGCCTACGCCCATGTTTGGTTGGTAAGTGTAGATTTGTTTGCCGGTAAAATCTGTGGATTTTTGGATATTACCCACGCCACCACGTAGAAAGATAGTTTTTTTGAAGTCAACCGATATGCCCAGTGTTGGGTCTGCGCTTACTGGGTCTGCGCTAACCAACACGTTCCTTTGTCCGTCGGTGGTTAAATTTACATTCGTTTCGGCCATGATGTTAAACTTGTCGTTAACTGGCGTTGTGTAGGCTGCCCCTAAAACAATACGAGGCATGGTGGTTTCTGTAGCGCTTTTAGGGATGTCGTTACCGGTAGAAGCGTAAACCGTAGAGAGTTTATCAGCATTGTAGCTCCAGGAGTTAAATGTAGAGGTAATGTCTTTTCCAACTGCTGCAAATTTCCATTTTCCTTTTTGATATTGCACACCTGCATCTAAACCAAAGCCCCAAGATTTGCCGTACTCACCAACCACACGACGGATGATTTTTACATTGGCGCCGTAACTTAAACCATCGCCATTGCCTATGCCATTTTTGCCCTTTTTACGAGCGTAAGAAAAGATGAAGGCGTAATCTGCTGCCGAAAACTTCTTTACCCTGTCGTAGTTGATATTTCCATCTGCATCGATCAATTCAGAGGTATCGGGAATATCATCTACACCAAATCGTAAAATAGAGGCGCCAATTACTGCGGTATTGTCTTGTACCGAAGTGGCAAAAGCGCCATAATCGTATTTGGCAATACCCGCAAAATATTCGGAGTGCATAAAACTTACCTGCCTAGGGGTTTCCATACGGGCCAAACCAGCGGGATTCCAATAACCAGCAGTTACATCGTTTACACTTGCCGCAACCGAACCCGATAAACCAAAAGCAGTTGAGCCAACGCCTATGTTTAAGAACTCGTTACTGTATTTTTGCGCATTTGCAGAAGCGGCAAAAAGAGATAAAAGAATGATTAGGTGACGTTTGCGCATGGTTTATATTAACCGACTTTCTATTTCATCAAATATAACCATAAAATCAATTTCTAACTGATTTTTGTAAAATTCTAATACCGAGGTTAAATCTAAAGTATGCTTTTCGGTAAAAGGATGTTCCCATAAGCGCATACAAATGCGTTGCAAAGCGTAGCTGATGTTTTCTAATTTTTGATAACTTAGGAGGTAGCGGCTAGATTTAAAGCTGTTAAAAAACTTGAAGAATTGCGGCGTGTCTGTAATGTTGCAGCTGAGTAGGAAGCGAGTTAAATCATCTTCTTTTACATTTTCTAAGCTGTTGTAAAGTGAGTTGATGGTTATTTTCTGGTGTTGGATCAAAAGATGGTCCAACAGTAGTTCTACCCCGATATGCGCTAAAAACGAAGGACGTACCGGGCTATCTTTCAATATGGGAATAAGTAGCCGTTTCAATTCCTGCATTTTATTATTAAAGAAACTGGATGAATGAAACAGAAGGTCTACTAGTAGGTGTCTTTTCCAGCCTTTGAGTAATGTGTTTAGACCTTTTTCTTGGAATAACTCTATGTGTTTCTCGGGATGTACATTCCAGCTTTTGTTCGCATTTTTCAGAAGATCGGGCAAAATAGTGCCTAAAACGATGTTGGCGTTTGGCGTATTTCTGTCGAAGTAAAAATGCGAAAGGAAGTTCATATCTGTAAATATAACCTAAATGCGCCAAATCATTAGCTAATTAGCTAATTAGTTAATCAGCTAATTGCTATCTTTGCGCCTTAAAATCGTTAAAAAAAATGATGAATTTTGTAGAAGAATTACGTTGGAGGGGCATGTTACACGATATTATGCCCGATACTGAGCAGAAACTGAATGAAGACATGTGTGCCGGTTACATAGGTTTTGACCCAACGGCTGATTCTTTGCATGTAGGACATCTTACGCAAATTATGACTTTGATCCATTTCCAAAGAGCAGGGCACAAACCTGTAGCTTTGGTTGGTGGAGCAACAGGTATGGTTGGCGATCCGTCTGGAAAATCGGACGAACGTAATTTACAAACCGAAGAAATGGTTGCCCATAACCTTGCCGGGATGAAAAAGCAGCTGGCTAAATTCCTTAATTTTGAAGAAGGAGGCAATGGTGCTATGATGGTAAACAATGCAGATTGGTTCAAGAATTTCAATTTTCTAGATTTCATTCGTGAGGTGGGTAAGCACATTACCGTGAACTACATGATGGCTAAAGACAGCGTTAAAAAACGTTTGGAAGGTGATAATGGAATGTCATTTACCGAGTTTAGTTATCAGTTGGTGCAAGGTTACGATTTTTATTATTTATGGAAACACCATAACTGCATTTTGCAAATGGGCGGTTCTGACCAGTGGGGTAATATTGTTACCGGAACAGAGTTGATTAGAAGAAAAGACCGTGGTACAGCCTATGCTTTAACTACGCAGCTGATCAAAAAGGCAGACGGTACTAAATTTGGTAAAACCGAAAGCGGTGCAATTTGGTTAGATCCGGCTAAAACTTCGCCTTACAAATACTACCAGTTTTGGTTAAATTCTTCGGATAATGATGTGAAAGCTTGGATTAGAATTTTTACTTTAAAAGGTAAAGAAGAAATAGAGGCTTTAGAAAAGCAGCATGATGAAGCACCACACTTGCGTATTTTGCAAAAAGCGCTAGCCGAAGATATTACAGTAAGAACACACTCTGCCGAGGCCTTGGAAACGGCGATCAAGACCTCAGAATTTTTGTTTGGCAATGGTTCGTTGGAGTTTCTAAACGGATTGAGTGCGGCAGAGATATTAGATATTTTTGAAGGTATCCCGCAATTTAAAGTGGCCAAAGCCGACTTAGCTGCCGGAATTGATGTTCCGGCTTTATTGGCCGAGAAAACTACGGTTTTTCCGTCTAAAGGTGAGGTAAAGAAAACGGTGCAGGGCGGCGGTTTAAGTATCAACAAAAACAAAGTGGCGGATTTGAATACCAACTTTTCATCTTCTGATTTGATAAATGACGAATTTTTAGTGGTGCAAAAAGGTAAGAAAAACTACTTCTTAATTATAGCAGAATAACAATTTACATTTTAGTTGAAAGAGGCTGTCTCAAATTCGCTCGTCATCTCGAACGTTAGAGAGAGATCTGCTTCAGAAGTGCTTCTGAAAGAGATTTCTCCTCCTTTGATCGTCGAAATGACGGCATTATTTTACTTTTGAGACAGCCTCTTTTTTTTAATATTTCGGACAATATATATATATGGGTATAATTGTCTGGAATGAAAAAGAAAGTAGAAGAGTCGTCAAAATTAGAAGAACCTACCTTAGTCTACGGTTTGACTGTAAGTTATAGTCCTCTAAACCTAATAATTGGAGGCAAGGATACTGCTTCTCCCTCAGATTTTGATTTGGTTACTGTTGCCCGAAAAGGCGTTTCTAAACGTAATTTATTGTTGTTGGCTAAAAAACTTTATTTAACCATTGAATAAATCTCAGCTATATTGCATATTAGCGAGCGCACCTTACAACGTTACGAACCTAGTACTTTAATTAAAACGGAACACGCAGATAGGGCCATTGAGTTGGCAAAGCTGTACGAACGGGGAGTAAGCGTTTTGAGATCTTACGAAGCTTTCAATAGATGGTTAAGGCATACTAATTATGCATTGAAAAATCAGGTGCCATTAACACTATTAGATACCAGTATCGGTTTTACGTTAGTACTAGACGTTTTAGGAAGGATAGAACACGGGGTCTTTAATTGATATGTTGTTGTATCGTATTTCTTTACCACAATAAGCTGGGGATTTAAGTGGCAACGGAGCTAAGCTGTATGGTGGAAGATGGAATGAAAAAGGTACAGCGATAGTTTATCTTGCCTCAACTAGAGCAATGGCAATGATGCAGCTGTTGGTTCATTTAAGGCCTGATGATTTGGACCGATTGTTTACAATTACGGTATTTGAAGTGCCAGACGATAAGGTTTTTAAGGTAGATACAGGATTATTGCCTACAAATTTTGCCGCCGAATAGATGAAGCCTGCATTGGCAAAATGGAGCGCAAAATTTGTAGAAGATGGACATTATTTGTTGATGGAGGTTCCTTCGGCTTTGATACCAGAAGAAAGTAACTATCTATTAAATCTTCAATATGCCGATGCGGCAAAAGTTAAACTAATTTTCCAGCGTGAGTTTTCGTTTGATCATAGAGTGGAAAACTAACCTATTGCACGAGTAAATTACAGCCTCGAATATCGGCATTGTCAAACCTGCCCATAATTTCAAATCGGTTTTCTCCATGCATTTTTCCCAAATCTTGCGTAGCGATAAATGAACAAGAATTGATATTGGCCAAATCAATCACATTAATTCCACCTGTTGTTTGTGCTGCAGATAAAATGGTTAACGGATCGGAAGTGTCTCTCAACAAAATTTTCATCCATGGCGGGCACTCGAAAATGCCGCCTCCTTTAGAATAGCCTTGAGATAACAGCTCGGTCATGCCATACTCACTATGGATATGTTTTACACCAAAAGATGTACAAAGCAGTTGATGAAGTTCGGCACGTACCATTTCTTTCCGCTTGCCTTTCATTCCACCTGTTTCCATCACAATTAGTGCCGGAAAATCAATCTGGTATTGTTCTGTAAAATCTAGCAAGGCGTAGGTAACTCCAATTAAAATGGTTTTCTGATTTGCTGATTTCAGTTCTTGCAAAGTTTGATAAAGCTCCTGATGGTTGTGAAGAAAATAGCCGCTTTTAGGATGCGTGCTTTGCTTCAATAAATCATCAACCATATAGATTAAGGAAGAACCATCTCGCTCTAAATAGGATGGAAGCAGGGCCAAAATGCAATAATCATCGGCTCTGCCATAAAATAGTTCAAATGCTTTGTTGTAGCTGTCTTCGTAAATAGAAAGATTTTGTACCAAATGCTTGCTAGTAATTTGTCCCGTAGTGCCAGAACTGCTAAAGGTAATTGCTATAGGCTTATCACTTGAGATTACCGAGTGTGATTTAAAAAAGCTAATTGGAAGAAAGGGGATGTCCTTGTAGTTTTCAATCGCTTCAACATTCGTCTTTAAATGCGAAATGTACGCTCGATACACGGAGTTGTTAATGGCTTGGAAACGGAAGATTTCTAATGCCGCTTCGTTAAATTCTGCCTCAGACTGGATAGAAAAAAAATGCCCTGCGTTGTTATTCACAGGGCAAAAATACGAAGTTTTTTATCGATTAAGCTTTTGCTTTAGATTTAATCGTTGCTTTTCTGAAATGGTAGCCGCAATAACCGCTAATACCGGCAACTAAACCACCAATTAGCGCTGTAACAGCTACGATTGCTGGCCATACTTTTAAACCAAACATTTCGGCCACACGGGTAGCTAGCAAATGATTGTTCGGAACACTTTTGTATAATGCCATACCAGTCCAAAGTATAACAATAGCAAAAAAAGGCTGCCAAAAGGAGATTTTACCTGTTTTACCAATAATGCCGCAAGTGGCAAAAGAAATTACAATAATGGTCCACCAGGGAAAGAAAGTTTGCAGTACAAAAGACAGGATGAGTATAACAATGAAAACCATGATCTATTTTTTTGAGATTTTATAACGAGAGATAATTTTTCCTCCTTTATCATCGGGAGATTGCATGAAGAACAAATCGTATAGCTTACCTGCTGCCCAAGTGTCAATCATATTGTCGTAAAATGGGCTACCGGGATTGCCCGACTGGCCGCCAGGGTAAACGCCATGGCCTTTAGGTGTTTTGCCTAATTCAATCACCATCCTCCACGAGGGCCCATTGCTTTCTGATAATGCATTAACTGTACTTTTAGAACCACCAATAAGCAGTTTTTTAGAGCCAAACCCTGGTATTTTTGCCAAATGTGGCACATTAGAGTTTTTGAAATTGCCCCACTGCCAAGCGGTTCCAATTGGGCCATATTTTCTTTCCAAACTATCGCAAGCATATTTGAATGACGTATTAACCAAATCTGCTAATGTTTCTTTTTCGGAAGTCTTTATATTATCAAACCATTTTGAGTTGGGATCTTTTTGGATCAGTTCTATTGTTCTGTCTCTTGAAGGGTAACGCATTGGCACATCCTTATCGCCAAAATCATCCTCCCAAATTTCTGTAGATAGCCGCTTTGTCCAGAGGTCGAATATACTTGAGGCAACAGATTTGGCATCAAAGTATTTATTCCATTTAGAAATTAAGTTATACGATTCTTTCTGTGTTGCATTTAACGAGGCACTATTGATTAGCGGCTGTATGTAAGGTAATACGTTTTCGGCCATAATGCTGTAAGAGTCCATCTGTAAATTGCGCATACTGTCGGCAGTGATGTTTTTCATCGCCGCTAGCCTGTCGTTGATGCGTTTGCCTCTTTCATAAGGAGAAAACTCCCAGTTAATGTAATAGGGATAGGTTGGGTCTGTAGAGGATTGGTTGGCCGAGCTTACAAAATTGCGTGGGGGATTTTTAACCGTTGGATTTTGCGATGCCGGAATCCAGCCTTGCCAGTCATTGCTAGGGTCGGTGCCATCTAAAATAAATTTGCCTTGGTTTTTCCATTTTAAAGGGAATTTTCCATTCGGCGTAATGGCAATATCGTTCTGGTTACTCGCAAAGATGAAGTTTTGAGCCGGTGCGGTAAAATAAGGTAAGGCTTTACGGTAATCATCGTAATTCTTAGCCCTGTTCATCAGGTAAAAAGTCTTCAACTCGTTCGATTTATCATGAGCTATCCAACGCAAGGCGTGCCCCACAGGAACATTGTTGGCTCTACTGTAATTTGGTTTTTGGAAATAAACAATTGGACCGTGGTGGGTATAGTAAACCGTATCAACAATATCTTTTCCACCTTTAATTTTGATGGTTTCGTACCTGGCCTTGGTGGCATTCCATTGATTATTGTACCAATATTCTTGGTGTTTATCATCCTTAAATTTGATCTGGTAAAAATCTAATACGTCTGCCGCTACGTTGGTTACACCCCAAGCCACGTTCTGGTTAAAACCAATGATTACCCCCGGAGCACCAGGAAGAGAAACACCATAAGTGTTAATGCCAGGAGCGTGCAATTGGATTTGGTACCAAATTGATGGCAAACTCAAATCTAAATGCGGATCATTGGCTAAAATTGGAAATCCAGAGGCCGTTTTTATTCCCGCTACTGCCCAGTTGTTACTGCCAATACCCTCTACTTTTTGTTTGGTAGCAATGCCGGTGCTCATCATTTCGGTAAAAGATTTTGGTGTGGCAGGAATGGGTAGCGGTTTAAAATCCCATTTAGTTCCTACCGGAATAATCGGGTCTTCTTTGAAAGGATAATCAGGGAATAAGTCTTTGGTAATTTCTGGTCCGTACTTGTTAAGTACATTGGTCATGTAAAACTCATCAGAACCCATTGCCAAAACCGCCGACATTTGTTTAAGTAACAGTGCACATTTAATTGGTGTCCACGGTTCGGGTTTAAAGTTCAGTAGTTTATATTCTACCGGAAGTTTGCGTTTATCTAATGATTTGATGTAATCGTTAATACCTTGTGTATAGGCTAGTAGCATTTCCTTTGATTGAGGATCCGCCATCATCCCTTCTAAAGAATTTTCGGCACCGTACATCATGCCCATTCTACGTTGGTATTTGTCTACTTCAATGGCTTTTGCACCAACTACCTCTGATATTCTTCCCGCAGCAAAACGAGTTTGGAAATCCATTTGCCAAAGGCGATGCATGGCCGTTACATAGCCTTGTGCGTAATATACGTCGTGGTCATTTTGCGCAAAAACGTGGGGGATCATTCTGTCATCGAACAAAATTTCGATTTTATCATGAGCATTTTTCAATACCAATCTTTTATGCTTTGATGGAGATAGCTTTTCGGCATTTTGCCAAAATCCCATAAATGGATTTAAAAATTTTGCTATCGGAGGGAGATCGCCAAATTTTGTATTTAACATGTATCCTAATATAATAGGGAACACAATGCATAGTAGTGCTTTAACTCTGTTCATTTGGTATAAGCTTTGGTTTTTCTTTCTGAAACTAGACAAAAAGATAGCATGCAATTTAATTATAATAACTATTAAGGTAAAACAAATTTAGCTTTTTTAAGAAATACTATGCTTGCATAAAATTTAATTTGTAAATTTTAAAAAATGTACTAAGTTTATGTTAAAATAAACAAATATAAACTACAGAGATATGAACAAAACAATTACTAAAATCATCCTTATGATTTGCGTTTTGCTGTGGACTGGGTTCGCGGCCATTGCACAAAGCATTGTGGTTAGTGGTACTGTTAAAGACAAGCTAACTAACGAGCCGATTCCTGGGGTAAGTGTTACTGTAAAAGGAAAAACCGTTGGCTCATCCACCGATCAAAATGGTAAGTTCTCTTTCACGACTACCGAGAAACCCCCATTTACGCTTTCTGTAACGTTTGTTGGTTACACTAGTATTGAAAGACAAATAACTGGTGTAGCAAATAACTTAAGCTTCGAATTAGAATCTGGTGCCATTTTAGGACAGGAGGTGGTGGTTTCTGCATCAAGAACGCCAGAGCGTATCCTAGAATCGCCGGTAACAATAGAACGTTTGGGGCAAGCACAAATTAAAGAGGCTGCAGCACCTTCATTTTACGATGCCATCCAAAATATTAAGGGTGTAGAGATGAGTACGCAGAGTTTAACTTTTCGTTCATATAATACTCGTGGTTTTAATGCCAATGGTAACGTTCGTTTTAACCAGTTAATTGATGGAATGGATAACCAAGCACCGGGCTTAAATTTCTCTGTAGGTAACATTGTAGGTATTACCGAATTAGACGTGGATAATGTGGAGTTGTTGCCTGGCGCTTCATCTGCTTTATATGGTGCAGGTGGTATTAGCGGTACTTTGTTGATGACTTCTAAAGATCCTTTCAAATATCAAGGTGTTAGTTTTCAATTGAAAACTGGTTTAAACCATGTTAACGATAACAACACCACTGCTCAAGAATTTAAGCAATTTGATATGCGTATGGCTAAATCTTGGAATAACAAATTTGGCGCTAAATTCGCTTTCTCTTTCTTGCAAGCTACCGATTGGTTTGGTACAAATTATTCTAATTTTGATAGAACTGCTAATATGCCTAAAGATGGTACACGTCAATCAGATCCAAACTATGATGGTGTGAACGTATATGGCGATGAAGTTAGTCAAAACATGAGGGGTGTTGCGGGTTCGGTTATTGCTGCTGGTACGCAACAGTACATACAGCAGTACGGTCAGGCGACTGGTGGTATGGTTCCCAATCAGACCCAAATTAATACATTTTTGGCTAACAATGCAACTACACGTCCGTTTTTTGCGGGCTTAAACACGCCAGGCTTGCTCCCTAATCAAAATGTATCCAGAACGGGTTACAATGAGATTGATTTGGTAGATTATGATACGAAATCGTTGAAAATGTCTGGTGGTTTGTACTATAATTTGAGTAACACGGTGCAGTTAATGGCTCAAGCCAATTGGGGTACAGGTACATCAGTTTATACCGGTTCCGATCGCTATTCTCTACGTAATTTCAATATCGGCTTATATAAATTGGAATTAAAAGGAGAAGATTTCTACGTTAGAGCTTACACTACGCAAGAGCGATCTGGAGATTCTTATATTTCGTCTATCTTAGGTAGTTATATTAATGAGAAAAATAAACCATCTCAAACTTGGTTTCCGCAATATATAGGTACCTATATAGGTGCGAGATTGCCTGTTGCTCAGGGTGGTGCCGGACTTTCTGATGCGCAAGCGCATGCGGCTGCTCGCCAAGCGGCAGATGCAGGTAGAGTACAGCCTGGTTCTGCACAGTTTAACAACTATGCTGAACAAATCCGTAATACTTATATCAGCCAAACTAATATGGCAGCAGGCGTATATGGGGCTAAGTTCAACGATAAATCAAACCTTTATCATTACGAAGGTATGTACAACCTTTCCAAATTATTCAATAACGCAGTTGAGTTTCAAGTGGGTGCATCTGCACGTAGATTCGACTTGAATTCTGGCGGAACTATCTTTGATGATTTGAATAGAGAAATTGACATTGATGAATATGCAGCTTTTGGTCAGTTGGGTAGGAAGTTCGGTGAATCATTTAAATTAACTGTTGCAGGTCGTTTCGATAAAAGCCAAAATTTTGATGGTCGTTTTACCCCACGTGTAACTGGTGTTTGGACGGTAGCTAAAAACTCTAATATTCGTGCATCGTTCCAAACAGGTTTCCGTAACCCAACTACACAAAACCAGTACATTGATTTATCTGTAGGTGGTGGTACACAACGTTTAATTGGTGGTATTCCCGAGTTTTTAAATAAATACAATTTACAGACTAATAAAGGTTATACGGAAGCAAGTTACAGAGCTTACATGGCTTCTAGAATAGCGTCGCCAACTGGAACTGGCGATCGTACGCTACTTAAACAATATACATTTGATCCGAGAGGCGTAAGACCAGAAAGTGTTACTGCTTATGAGTTGGGTTATAAAGGTTTATTAGGGTCTAATTTCTTAATAGATGTTTATGGCTTTTACAACGAATTTAAAAACTTTATTACTGCCGTTAATATTCAACAGGAAACCGCACCTAATAATAATAACTTTGTAAGGTTTGGTGTGCCTGTAAATGCGTTGGGTAAAGTTACTGCTTACGGTGGTGCCTTTGGTTTAGATTATGTTAGAGGTAAATATACTTTCTCGGGTAACGTATCTTACAACAAATTGAATGATTTACCTGCTGATTACAACAACGATTTTAACACACCAGAAGTGCGTTACAACTTGGGTATCAGCAACCGCGAAGTTTTCAAAAACGTTGGTTTTAATGTGAATTACCGTTGGCAAGATAGATTCACTTGGTTTTCATCTTTTGCAGGTGGCGAAGTGCCAGCATTTGGAACGGTAGATGCTCAAGTGAATTTGAAAGTTCCTTCAGTTAATTCTGTAATTAAAATTGGTGGTTCAAACATCTTGAACAAATACTACATCACTTCTTATGGTAACCCAGAAGTTGGAGCAATGTATTATGTATCATTAGCGTTTAATCCATAGGATATTCTTGGTTAAATCGATGTCCCAAAGGGAATTATGAAAAAGGCTTCCTGATGTTAACATCAGGAAGCCTTTTTATGTTTAGTCGTCATTCCGACGTTAGGAGGAATCTATTAGTTGGCGCTACTTTCGTTTACAGATTCTTCGCTTTGCTCAGAATGACCAGAAGTAAAATCGGGAATTACTTGTACATTTCTTCTCTTAACGCCGCTACATCTTTGTTATTGATGTATTCATCGTAAGTCATTAATTTATCGATCATGCCTTTTGGCGTAATCTCGATGATACGATTAGCTACCGATTCAGTTAAAGCATGATCTCGTGAGGTAAACAACATGGTGCCTTTAAAATCTTTCATGCCGTTGTTTAATGCCGTAATCGATTCTAAATCCAAGTGGTTGGTTGGTTCGTCAAACATTAAGAAGTTTGCCTGTTGCAGCATCATTCTTGAGAACATACAACGCATTTTCTCGCCTCCAGAAAGTACTTTAACGTTTTTCATTACTTCCTCGCCAGAGAACAACATTCTGCCCAAGAAACTACGTACAAATTGCTCATCGGCATCAGTACCAGAGTACTCACGCAGCCAATCCACCAAGTTCTCGTCTTTGTTCGCAAAAAACTCGGTATTATCGTTAGGGATATCAGCGATGCTAATGGTTACCCCGAATTTAAACTCGCCAGTATAATCTTTATCGTTGCCATTTAAAATTTCGTAGAAAGCAGCTGTTGCCAAGCTATTCTGCGAAAGAACAGCAATTTTGTCGCCTTTGTTAACCATAAAGCTAATGTCTTTGAACATCACTTCGCCATTAACGGTTTTGCCTAGCTTTTCCACCTGTAAAATTTGGTCTCCTGCTTCACGAGCACCATTGTTGTTGAACATGATGGCCGGATACTTACGACTAGACGCCTTGATCTCGGAAATATCGATTTTGTCTAAAGCTTTTTTACGAGACGTTGCTTGCTTAGATTTAGAAGCATTGGCACTAAACCTGCGGATAAACTCCTGCAACTCTTTCACTTTGTCTTCTAGTTTCTTATTCTGATCAGAACGTTGTTTTAACGCTAATTGAGAACTCTCATACCAGAAACTATAGTTGCCCGTATAGATGCTCATTTTGCTGAAATCGATATCTACGATGTGTGTACAAACCGCATCTAAAAAGTGCCTATCGTGACTAACCACTAACACGATGTTTTGGTAATCGGCCAAAAAGTTTTCTAACCAAGCAATGGTATCAATGTCCAAATCGTTGGTAGGCTCATCCAGTAATAAAATATCTGGATTACCAAATAAAGCTTGTGCCAATAACACACGTACCTTTTGGTTACCATCTAATTCTTTCAATAATTTATGATGAAATTCTTCTTTGATCCCCAAGTTGCTGAGCATGGTAGCCGCGTTACTTTCCATGTTCCAGCCATCCATTTCTGCGAACAGATTTTCTAGTTCTCCAGCACGCTCGCCGTCTTTTTCAGAAAAATCTTCTTTCATATAGATGGCGTCTTTTTCTTTCATGATGTCGTACAATTGCTTGTGGCCCATCATTACCGTTTCAATTACCGGAAACTCATCAAACTCGTAGTGGTTTTGTTTAAGCACGGCCATGCGTTCGCCTGGTGTAAAAGCCACTGTACCGCTAGTTTGCTGCACATCGCCAGATAAAATCTTCATAAAAGTAGACTTACCTGCGCCATTTGCACCAATTACACCGTAGCAGTTGCCATGGGTAAATTTTAGGTTAACATCCTCAAAAAGTGTACGTTTTCCGTAACGTAGCGATAGGTTTGAAACTGAAATCATATTGCTAAAAATAAGCCGCAAAGGTAGGTAAAAAAGGTGGAAGCTGAAAGGTTTAAGGTAAAGCAAGGCTTTTTGGTGGAGATTGGTGCGGTGGTTTGTGGTAGTTGTAGGATAGGATTGGGATGGAGTTGGCCTAAAGATAGTGGACATCATGAAACCATTAACTAAACAATAAACAAAGCAAGCAAATAATCAACAATTAATGTATTTTTGCGGTTATGAATTTTATTGTCGCTGGCGCAATTAAGGCCGTTAAAGAGTTATATGGGCAAGAAATTGCCGAAAATGTAATCAACCTACAGGAAACACGTAAGGAATTTGAAGGGCAGGTAACTATTGTGGTGTTCCCTTTTGTACGTTTTTCTAAAAGAACGCCTGAAGAGACAGCGAATGATATGGGTGCTTTTCTGCAACAACACGTGGATGAAGTAGAAGGCTTTAATGTGGTAAAAGGCTTCTTGAACCTAAGTATTGCCGAAAGCTACTGGATCAATTTATTCAACGGTACTTTATTGCAGCCAGATTTTTTAGCCGTTAAGCCTCGTGGCGAAAAAGTGATGGTAGAATATTCATCTCCCAATACCAACAAGCCTTTGCATTTAGGGCACGTACGTAACAACCTTTTGGGTTACTCGGTATCTGAATTACTAAAAGCAGATGGTTATGAGGTAATTAAAGTGAACTTGGTAAACGACAGAGGTATCCACATCTGTAAATCGATGTTGGCTTGGCAGAAATGGGGCGGTGGCGAAACACCTGAAAGTTCGGGTATTAAAGGCGACCATTTGGTAGGTAAATACTATGTGGTTTTCGATAAAGAATACAAAAAAGAAATAGAAGCCTTGGTTGCCGAAGGACAAACCGAAGACGAAGCGAAGAAAAATGCACCACTAATTAAGGAAGCACAACAGATGCTTTTAAAGTGGGAGCAAGGAGATGCTGAGGTAGTAGGTTTGTGGGAGAAAATGAATGGTTGGGTTTACGAAGGTTTTGATGTTACTTACAAGAAACTGGGAGTAGATTTCGATAAATACTATTATGAGAGCAATACCTATTTGCTTGGAAAAGATACGGTAGAAGAGGGTTTAAGCAAAGGTGTTTTCTTTAAAAAAGAAGATGGCTCGGTTTGGATAGATTTAACTGCCGATGGTTTAGACCAGAAGTTGGTTTTACGTGCTGATGGCACTTCGGTATACATTACGCAAGATTTAGGGACTGCCCAAATGAAGTACGATGATTTTGGGATGGATAAGTCGATTTATGTGGTGGGTAACGAGCAAGATTATCACTTCAAGGTGTTGTTCTTGATCTTGGAGAAACTAGGTAAAAGTTGGGCGAAAGGTTTGTACCATCTTTCTTATGGCATGGTAGATTTACCTAGTGGCAAAATGAAAAGCCGCGAAGGAACAGTTGTTGATGCGGACGATTTGGTATCGGAAATGGTAGCTACGGCCAAACAAAAAACCGAAGAATTAGGTAAAACCAATGATTTTTCGGATACGGATAAGGAAGCGCTATATACTACAATCGGTTTAGGTGCTTTGAAGTATTTCTTGCTTAAAGTAGAGCCTAAAAAGCGTTTGTTGTTCGATCCCGCAGAGTCAATCGATTTTCAGGGCAATACCGGGCCGTTTATTCAGTATACCCATGCTCGTATCAAATCTTTGTTAAGCAGAGCCGATTATCAATTTGCCGCTGCCGATTATGCCAACATCAAGCTTACCGCAACGGAGTTGGAAATGATTATGTTGTTGGCCAAATATCCAACCGAAATATCTGAAGCTGCAAAAGCTTATAGCCCGGCATTTATTGCCAACTATTTGTACGAAGTGGCTAAGCTGTTTAATAAGTTTTACCACGAAGCGCCACCCATTATAAAAGAGGAAGATGCTGCGGTAAAGCAACACCGGTTGAACATCTGTAAAATAACTGCCGATGTCATTAAATCTGGAATGAATATTTTGGGTATTCACGTTCCTGAGCGGATGTAATTGATTAGCTAATTATCCAATCTGCTAATTAGCTAATTGATTTATGCACGAACTGCTAACCTTTTTAAGTACGCACACTAACGAACTGGTGCTGCTCTGTCTTGCCGCTTTTGGCGCTGGTTTTATTGATGCCATTGTAGGTGGTGGCGGTTTGCTGCAAACACCGGCAACGTTGTTGATTTTGCCTAACTATCCTGTGGCCAGCATTTTTGGTACGGTTAAAATCCCCTCGTTTTTAGGTACTACCGTAGCAGCATACAGATATTCCAAACAAGTAAAGTTTAATCTCAAGGTGTTAAGTGCCTGCGTGTTGTCGGCTTTTTGTGCGTCGTTATTGGGCGCTTATTCGGTAAGCTTAATTAACAACCAAGTCATTAAGCCTATTATTTTGCTAGTATTGCTTTTGGTGGCTGTTTATACCTATTTCAACAAACAGTTTGGCATTCATCAACATAAATCTCATTCAATTAAAAAGCAGGTTTTACTGGCAGGTTTATTTGGCTTAATTATTGGCTTTTATGATGGTTTAATAGGCCCAGGTACCGGCTCTTTTCTGATTTTGGTGTTTATTGCGGTATTGGGTTTCGATTTTGTTGGCGCCAGTGCACATGCTAAAATAGTGAATATGGCCACCAATCTGGCTGCATTAATTTACTTTAGTTCTACAGGACATGTGCTGTACCAATATGCTATCCCCATGGCAATTTTTAATGTGTTAGGCTCTTTTTTAGGTGCAAAATTAGCATTGCTCAAAGGCAATAAATTCATCCGCATCTTTTTCCTAATCGTTGTGTTTGGCACGATATTAAGATTTGCTTACGATGTGTTTTTGAAGTAAGGGGACAGGAGACAGGGAACAGGAGTTAGTTGCTAGTGGTTAGGTGTCAGTCTAAAGCCTAATACCTAATACCTAATACCTAATACCTGAAAAAATAGACACGCAAGTTAGCGATTAACTAGTTTCGACAGTTAACCAATTAACCAATTTTACCATTAACCGTGTAATGCTCAGCTCTAATTGTAGTCTAGTCAATGATACCTGTCTACTGACCATTGATACCTAGCACCTAATACCTAACCACTAATTTACTTTTTATCTAACACACCAGACTTAGTCTTAATGCCTCCTTTTCTGCGGTAAATGGCAAAGCTCATGGGGCTTTTAGCAGGGCGTTCATCTCCAAATAGCACCCCCCAATGTTTAAATGCATCACTTCTATCAAATATTACCTTTAATACTGCAATAATTGGCATTGATAAGAACATGCCCGAAATGCCTGCAATGGTGCCTCCAATAACTACCCCCAATATCGAGATCAACGCGTTTATCTTGACTTTTGAGCCTACAATACGTGGCATTAGGATATTGTTATCGAAGAACTGAACTACGGCAATTACCAATAGCACCGTAATCACTGGGCTTAGTTCTGGCGAAGAAGTTAGCGTAATGAGAACCCCTAATATGTTGCCAATAAGGGCACCCACGTAAGGTATCAAGTTTAAAATTGCAAAGATTACACCAATAAGCAAAGCATGTTTAATGCCGAATAACATTAAAATGCCACCCAATAAAATCGTCATGTAGGTAATCTGTATCAATAAGCCTACCAAGTAATTTTTAATAATTGCTTCAGCTTCGTATGCTGCCTCTTTTACTTTAGGATGGTGTTCTGGTTTAAACCACATGAACACAAATCGCAATAAAATATCCTTATAAAAAAGAATAAGGTAAATGTAGATAGGAATTAGACCTAAAAACACAAAAATACCGCTTAATGTAACCGCAGCGCCACTTGCAGCCCTGCCAGCCATATTTAGCATATCGTCGCTTTTTTCTGTGATAAAACTCTTTTGCTTGCTAATTGAAACATCGGTAAAGCTGCTGATCCACTCTTGTAAAGATTGGAGATGCTTGGCTACATTTTCTTTGATTTGTGGAAAATCATTGACTAATACACCTATTTGTGCCGAGAAAAACCAGATTACACCAGCTATAAAAATAAAAACGAGCAAAATGGGAAGTATGATTGCTAATGCTTCGGGGAATTTATATTTTCTTAAGAAACGATAAATAGGCAACAGTAAAATGCTGATAAAAAAAGCCATGATTACTGGCATAATGATATCGCTGGCAATGGCAAATATGCCTATGCAAAGGCATAAACCTAGTAATTCTATAGAGCGTTTTACCGTTAGAGGAAGTTCTTTCATAATATCCAGATGGCGAATTTTATTGCCTAACACTAAAGTAACTAAATTGTTTGGATGGTTTATAAGTTCGCTAGTTCATTACAGTTTAATAATTGTGATTTGTTAATTGGTTATCGAGAACTGATGATGGCTTGTTACTGTTTACTGGAAACTGTTAACTGAAAACTGTATTTTTGCACTATGTTAAATAACGATACTATTATTGCTTTGTCTACGCCTCCGGGCAGCGGCGCCATTGGAGTGATCCGTCTTTCTGGTCCGCAAGCCATTACTTTAACCAATTCGGTTTTTGGAGGTAAGGATTTAGAAAAGCAAGCTACACATACTTTACATTTCGGCACCATTAAAGATGGCCCGGTGGTAATAGATGAGGTAGTTGTGTCGTTATTTGTTGGTCCAAAATCGTACACGAAGGAGAATGTGGTAGAGATTTCTTGTCACGGTTCCAATTACATCATCCAACAGATTATCAGTTTGTTGATTAGCAAAGGAGCCAGGGCTGCCAAACCGGGCGAGTTTACTTTGCGTGCCTTTTTAAACGGTGGTTTAGATTTAAGTCAGGCAGAGGCGGTGGCAGATCTAATTGCTTCTGACAGCAAAGCTTCGCATGAAGTGGCCATGCAACAAATGCGTGGTGGTTTTAGCAGCGAATTGAAAGACCTGCGTGAACAGCTCATCCACTTTGCCTCTATGATAGAGTTGGAATTAGATTTTGCCGAAGAAGATGTGGAGTTTGCCAACCGTGATCAGTTGTTGGCGCTGGTACAACGCATCAATAAAGTGCTGCACCGCTTAATCCATTCGTTCGAAGTAGGCAATGTAATTAAAAACGGCGTACCAGTGGTAATTGCAGGTAAGCCCAATGTGGGGAAATCTACCTTGTTAAATGCGTTATTAAATGAAGAGCGGGCCATTGTGAGCGATATTGCCGGTACCACTAGAGATACCATAGAGGATGAAATTAACATCAATGGCGTAGTTTTTAGATTTATAGATACGGCTGGTATTCGCGAAACTGCCGACGTAATTGAAGCCAAAGGGGTGGAGCGTACCTTAGATAAAATGAAGCAGGCTAAACTGATCATTTACCTGGTAGATGCACAAGAAACCGAAGCCGAAGTGCTGGTACAGCTAGAGGGGTTGAGCAAACAAAGTATTCCTTATTTGTTCATCGTTAATAAGGCCGAACTGCTCAATGCCGGTCAAAAAGATTCCTATCTGCAGCAAGGCGCTTTATTGATTTCTGCAAAGGAAAAGTTAGGTATGGACGTTTTAGAAACTGCCCTGCTAGAAAAAGTAAATCTTAGCCATGTAAACACCAGCGAAACCTTGGTCACCAATATTCGTCATGTAGAGGCATTAAAGCAAACACAAAACGCACTCAATAGGGTGCTAGAAAATATCCACAACCCTGTGACTTCCGATTTTTTAGCCATGGATATTAAACAGGCGCTTCATTATTTAGGGGAGATTACGGGTAGTGTGACTACAGATGACCTGTTAGAAAACATATTTACGAAGTTTTGTATTGGTAAATAGTTTATAATCAAATAGTTGTATTTGTTTTCATATATTAGGACAAATTTATTTGCTCCAATATATGGTTTCTTGTCACTACACATCTTTGGTTAAATTTTCCTACGATTTTCGGATTCAATTTTTTCAGTATGAAAATTGTAGAAAACGTATTTTCGGTGGTTTTGTCATATAGTATCTTTTGTCTTCTTTTGAAATAAAATAAAATAGTTGCTGACAAAGGTTTTACCCCTCATATTTATTTATAATTTTTAGTGGTTGTAGATTTGTAAAGAATTAATAATCAGGAAAAAATGGGAGTAAAAATTAAGAAAAATAAACTGAAAGACAATCGTAGCAGTTTATCGTTAGACATCTATCATCAAGGAGTTTCGAGGTATGAAAATCTAAAAATGTTCACTTATGACAATGCTAAATCGCAGTTAGAAAAAGATCATAACAAACGAACAATAGCATTAGCGGAAACTATTAAAGCTAAGCGGATTTTGGAAATGCAAGAAAGTCATTTCAATATTCATACTGGCTTTAAGGGACAAGCTAGCTTTCTCGAATATTTTAGTAAGCAAGCAAAGGAGCGTAAGAAAAATGAAAATAGTTATGGCAATTGGGTAAGTGCGGAAAAGCATCTACTTGCTTTCGCTAACGGAAAAAATATTAGGTTTTGCGATTGTGATGAAAACTTTATCGAAGGATTCAAAAAGTATCTACAAACAGCAAAGGTAACTAAAAGTAAAACTTGTTTATCTACCAACTCAGCTATATCATATCTTAATAAGGTAAAAGCTGCGTTAACACAAGCTTTCAATGATAGAATAATACTCGATAACCCAGGTAAGAGGGTTAAAGGTATTAAAGCTGAGGAAAACGCTAGGGAGTTTTTATTAGAGGAAGAAATTAAAAAACTTGCTAAAACGGCTTGTTCTTATCCAATGCTAAAAGATGCTTTTCTTTTCAGTTGTTTAACAGGCTTAAGATGGTCTGATATAAATAAATTGGTTTGGAATGAAGTCGTTTATTCAGAGGTAGAGCAACGTTGGAAAATACATTTTAGGCAGAAAAAGACTAAAGGTTTACAATACAACCCGATTACTGACGAAGCATATCAACTATTGGGCGAAAGGCAAGAAGGTAAAGAGCGAGTTTTTAAGGGGTTGAAATACAGTGCATGGAATAATCACCTTTTACAGGAGTGGGTTTGGAAGGATGCAAATATCAAAAAGAAAATTACCTTTCATTGTGCAAGGCATACATACGCTACATTACTACTAACTTCGGGAGCTGACATTTATACAGTATCTAAACTATTGGGACATCAAGATTTGAAAACTACAGAGATTTACGGCAAGATTATAAACACGCAGAAGAATAAGGTTGTAGATTTGCTACCAACAATTGGGATATGAAAAAAAGTACTATTGCAGAAGAAATAGAATATTTTCAGGCACTTAACTACGATGACAAACTTAGGTACTTTGACGATTGCAAAGTTAATTTTTTGTATGATACCTATTCTTTTGGTTCTAACGAATTGTTCGTAACTATTAAACCTAGTACCGCTAATGAACTCAAAAAATATAATAGATGGATTATAGATAAGTGGAGGCTTGCTTTTCACGAGGATTTGAAACAGCTAGACGTTCACAGTTTCAAATATCCATTTAAATACTTTGATGAGTTGAAAGGTCATTTTACATCTAAGATAAAAGACTTGGCATATGGAGATAAGTTAGCTTTTATAGAAAAAGAAATTGAAGTAATCGGCAAGTTTGTAGCTGCTCTTAAAATAGGAAGAAAGATAGTAGTTAATGTAAATAGTGCAGTTATAGATGGTAAAGAAGAAGACATTTATGTATTCAAAACTAACTTATCTACCATTCTCGGTAAAGCCAAAAATATTGCTAAAATTTTAGACATCCTAAAATATAGAGCATTTCTCACTTGTGAAAAGCGAAAACTTAACTCATCGAAAAGTATAACATCAGAACTCAAAATTAAAATAGACGAAGAGAAAGCGGGGGTGTTATTTGATTATTTATTAGACGAAAAATTCATCGACGTAGATACTAGTAGGTATAATTTCATAAAAATTATTACTGGACAGCCTATAGAGGAAGGTCTCTTTATAAAATGGATCGATAGAGGCTCTAGGAATAGGTATGTTAATAAATTAACGCTAATGACACTCATTGATAAGATTACTATTGGCGAAGTAGAAGAACGGAACACTTTTCTTAAGGGAAGGTTTAAATTGTATCAACTTAAAAAAATGGGAGCTGGTGAGAGAGAGTTAGTGGATTTAACTACGGTTAATTTGAAAAATGCAAGGCAAATACTGTACGCTCAAGTATTAAATATAGAAGGCACTGGAGAAAGACAGAGTCATCTTCAAAGTATGTTGAAAAACCTTCTAGATTAGCTAAAATCTAATATAGACCATTAAGTTTAGGTACGGTAATCTATTTATTTTTTGCTTTATTTTTCTATTTGTTGAAGATTTCTGCAGAGGTCGTTAACAAATAGAAAAATAAAAAAATGAACATTAATCAACTACAAACGTTAGAGCGTATCGAAAGCCTACTGCTCAACAACAAGAAGATCTTTAATATAGATGATCTTTGCCGCTATACAGGGCTATCCAAATCTTGGATTTATAAAAACACGTATTTAAAAATTTTACCTCATTACAAACCATCGAACAAAATTTTGATCTTCAAAAAAGATGAAATTGATGAGTGGCTTTTAAAGAACCCAGTTCGATTGATGGACGACATCGAGCAAGAAGCAATCAATTATGTAACTGGTAAAACTTGGAATGGAGGTAAGGTCTCATGATAAACTTATTTCAAGCTTACTACAATTTCACGATAGTTGAAATTGCAGAAAATGTGTATCGCATTGTGCCAATCGAAAAGGTTGGCAATAATAAAATTTTTAATAGAATTTTTTCTAATGGTGAGGTTCAGCTTAGACAGTTTCAAAACAATGCTATGCATGAATATGAAACTCAATTTATAATTACCGAACGTATAAATAATGACATAATACCATTATGTGTATTGACACGAAGTACAGTTGCTGGCACTATTAAATTCATTCCAATGACGCAGGCTAGAAGAAATATTATTACGCTACCTAAGGTGAAATTTGGTTTGGCTGGTACTGGAAAATTCAACTATTGTTCTCAAGATTTAATTTTTTACAGATTAAATCCCAAAACTAATGTTTTTGAAGTATTTATTTCAAATGGAAATAAATCTAAAGCTGAAGAAATTTTCTCAATGTATATAAATGGGGAACTTAACGAGGAGATAGAAAAGCTCAGCAACTTCTGTAAAGAATTTGGAAACGAAAAGCGATTTAAATCCGATAATTAAATATTAACCTAAAAACTTTTAAAGAATTATTAAAAAATGATTGATACATTAATTTTGTTTTTGGTATATGATTTTGCCAATAACAAGCAACAATTCGAACACATCTTAAGCCTTTTTACTCACGAGCCAATATTAAGAATAAATAGAATTACAAATGAAGAATCTTATGTTGGAAACATTTATAATTTCAATATTAGAATAAGCCACAACTCATTAACTATAAATGGAAGCATTTGTAAGTTTTACCATAATAGCAATCAGTTGACATTATCTTACGATGATTTTGTCCATGCTATAATGGAATTAGAGATTCTATTGAACCTTAATCTCGATTTGGCACAGGTAAGGCGTGTAGATTTAGCAGAAAACTTGATTGTTGACCAAAAACCAGAAAGTTATTACCCACTATTCATTAAAGGTGGTTTTTTAAAAAGAAGGGAGGATGATAACGGATTGTATTATCGTAATAAAAATAGAACTATTTGCCTGTATGATAAAATCATAGAAGAAAAGGCTCATAGAAACGAGATAAAACCTCATTTGGTTAATAAAAATGTTTTGCGTGTTGAGAAACGAACGAACAGAAATCGAGAAATTTCAAAAAGGCTGGGAGTTAAAAACGCAACTCTAAATGACTTGATTATGAAATACAATCTGCTGATAGAATTATGGCGGAAAAGCTTTGATCTAATTCCAAAAGATATTGAATTGAATATTCCACAAGATGAAGCTTTTATTACCCCAACCGAGTTCAAAAATTTTTTAGCAATTCATGGAGTGAAAAACTTGGGAGGATTTGGTAAAGTTATTAATATGATACATGAGGCTAAAGCGAGAGACGTGTTTAGCTATCCAGCGCAGTCTTGTAACTTAAAAACAACTTTAAAGAAGCTCGTGTGTAAAACGAATTCAAGTAAGGCTCCTGCAATGTTGTTAGAATTAGAGAATAAGCTGGATGAAGCAAGAGATAAAGCCTTAGTTAAATAAGAAAATTAAAAGGCGGAAGGTAACACTTTCGCTTTTTCTATTTTAACCTTATTTTCCCTTTGTTTAACACGTTCAAATTACTAAAAGGATACTTTGGTAACATCGACTGAAATTTTAGTTTAATCGTTTTTTCATTCGCTGTGAAATTAGAAAAATCATCGTATTTCAATCAAATTCAAACAACTTTCATATTATTTAACTGTAACTTATTAAAAATCAACAAGTGTTTACTTATTTAAATAAAAAGTAACCTGTCGAAACTGCGAAAAATACGCTTTCTCTAAAGAGGGCTATCGGGCATTAAGTCTTTAACAGAACAACCGAAAACTTTAGCAGCTTGGTTGATATGGTTAAGGTTGTATTTCGCTCTTCTTTTGGGATTTTCTACTTGACCTATAAAGCCGTAAGATAAATTCATTTCTAAGGCAAACTTTGATTGAGAAAGTTTTGCATCCTGTCTCTTCTGCTTAATTCGAGCTATGACGTAAAGTTCAATTTCAGAAGGGTTAGCCTTATTAATCATGATAAGACGAATAACGGTATCATAAAATTTTAAAACACGTGTACATGTACTCATAATTATTTTATATTTTTATCGAAAAAAAGTATGAATAGAATAATCGTTTCTCTCTTTGGCATCATGGTAATGTTTGGATGTGCAGAAGCTGATAGGAAGGGTCAGATAATAGAAAGGTTAACAAAAGATGTAGATACAGCATCTAAAGGAATATTAAAGTTTAGCGAGTTCTTAAAGACTGATGGTAAAGAAATTCAAAATGGCAACTTACTATATGAGTTACAGTTTACTGGGTTCATAGAGGCTAAAAGAAACTGCTGTTGGAAAGTTGTACCATCTAAAGGAGCGTTAAGCTCTTATATTTCTAGAGGTTTAACAGAACCATCTGATCGTTTGTATTTCGGTGTTTCTGAATGTACTGATACTACTTCACAAAGTTATACTAAAGAGAGTTGGGGATATAGGGTCGCAGGAAAAGCATATTATGAAAAACGAGATAGTGGATGGCAACTACTTGATTACATCATGATAGATTCTGCTAGATCAGAACAACTTCATTTACAGAACTAAAACATTTTATAAACTAAATACAAATTTATGATAGTAGTCTACATTGCATTATTTATGGTCGTTGTTGCATTGATAATAGCAGCAAGTACAAAAGGTTCGTCAACAGATGATAAACCATCTAACGCAAAATCTTTCGAAACAAATTTAGAATTAGATAAGGCTCTTAAACTTATTATTCAGTATGGACAAAATAGTGGTTATAAGGTTGATGATTTTGATGCTGAAAAATCGATTGTTGTTTTGAGTGACGGAACTTCACTTACAAGTTATGGCAATATATATCCAGTATTTCTATCGAAGAAAGATGAAAATACAACTGTAATAGAGGTTGGGATAAAAAGTAAGTTTGCTTCTACGGTAAGTACAGGTTCTCTTCATGACAAATGTTTTAACGGAATTAGAACTGCTATTTTTGCTGCATCATAATTGATAGCGTAAACTAAACTTTTTATTTTTTTACTGTTTTAAGGCTATCATTGCGACATTTAGCTGATTTTTTTGATTTATAATATTGTATTATGTGATCTATGAAAAGTAGCTTAAGAGATTCTTGGAGTTCCTTAGTTGGAGTTATTAAGGCTTTATATATCATAAATCCGATATTTATAATATTTACAGGAGGATTTTTTCTTTGGTTATTCAATTTATTTACTAGTTCTCCTGAAATTACTGTGTTGCTTCTATCCTTTTTGATATTTGCATTAACATTGATACAATATACCATCAGTAAAAAGTATGCTGAAAGCTCACTGTCGTTCATGCTTGGTATGTTAACTGTTTTTACTATAGAATGGACAGATTATAGAGCTTGGATATTCGTTTCTTTTTATGTCTTTCTAAATGTTTTTATGCTGTTAATTACTTCTATACGAGTTTCTTCAGAAGTCGAAGTTTACTTAGTCGATGCAGCATACCTACTTGATAAGATAAATACTAAAGAGAAGGCATCGTCTTTAAATCAGATGATTAAAGAAAGTAAGACTAACGGAAGAATTAGCGTGGGAGAAAAAGCAATTGCAACTTACCAACTTATATATTTTAATGTTAACGAACGTGATTTACCCCAAGCCTTTATTGATCTGGAAATAATTAAGGTTCTTTATAGACTAGATTTTGAGAATGCTTTGGATTTATATAAATCGCTTCATTTAATAACAACAATATGTGTGCTGGAAAATAACATTTATCGAGTTAGAGATATTCTAGACATTATTCAACTAAAAAGGCTTACCTTCCTACCTTTCGAAATTAAAGAAATTATTATGTCCACTAGAAATAGTGTAAGATCACAGGGGGTAATAGAATATTTTAATAGAATTAAAGAAAGTAATGATGAATTTTTAACTAAAGATGAAGCTATTGAATTTATCAATAAAAGGAATTATTGAAATTTCAGCAGCTCCTTTAGCTCAATTCCCAATCTGTTTGCTATTTCCAAAGGCATTGTAAATGTAGAATCCTTCTGTCAATTTTCGATATTACTGAGATTGCTTTTTTGTAACATAGCAACCTTCCGAAACGTTATCCTAAAAATCCAGCAACTCTTTAGGTTCTATCCCCAAACCTTCTGCTAAAGAAATCAAGGTAATTAAAGAAGGGGCTGTTTCTCCCTTTTCAATTCTGTGGATTTGACTGTAATCAACATTAGAAAGCTGCTCAAGTACCCGCAAGCTTACTTTCTTCTCATCTCTAATGTTTTTTAAATGAGCGCCAAATGATTTCAATATTTCTTTCTTTTTGAGTTCTTCCACATAACAAATAGATAAAAACTAGCTAATTTGTTTGTAGGATTATTTGCATACATTAAGTTTAATTTTTATATTTGATACAGTTAAAAAGGTATTAATAAAAGTCTTGCAACTACAAATCTCACGCCGTTGGAGCAAGACAGCAGAATAATGCCCATATCTATGTGTAGATGTATATATTTGTACATCGAAATAGATTTGGGGCTGCTGTAAACCCGTTTTCAACGTAAGGCGTGAGAACTTTAATGTAGTTACGGTTGGTAGCCCCAAATGTATTATCTGTGCTATTCAACCAACAAGACTCGTATCACCAATACGAGCATGGAAAGAAAAAAACTAACGCAATTTTCAGCAGCCCAAAGTCGCAATGGACATGGCCAGTGTTTTGGCTTTTCTTTCCGCACATCCCATCCAAATTCGTTTTATCCTTTTGATCGGCTTTATGCTTTGAAGCCTAAAAATCCGGTATAACCCGGCTAACTCCCCTAAAGGGGAGGATGAAGCCGCCTATCCAAGAAAACAGAATTAATAGTTCAAATGGCGGCAGTTTGTATTTTTTAATCACTTAATAGATTGCCGCGGCTCGCTCATGTCCAGCCTCGCCATGACGCTAACAACTAAGGCTAAATGCCCCAAGAGAAGAGTATGCTTAAAAATAACCAATATCCAAATACTCAAATCACAATAATCCAATTGCTCGAACTAATGACTAATTAATTAGTGAACCAAATTAACCAACAAACAATGAAAACGCAATCAACCCATCAAATCCGGATTTTTAACGAACTGTACGAAAAGTACTATGGTCTATTTGCCTGGCGTTGCGAGCGTTCAGTAAAAGATGAAGTTGTTGCCAGTGGTATGGTACATGATGCCTTTTTAAGAGTTTGGCTATTGCGAGATGAATTGTCGGTGGAAGATGTTTACGGTTTTCTAAAGGCGCAGTTGAAGAAATCCATATTCGCTTATTATGATATGGCGAAGAATAAATTTCATACCAATCTGTTCAGTTTGGATGAATTAGAAAATCGCGATTTTTTATTAGTTGATCATAGAATAGAGGAGGAGGAGATAGATGAGCCAGATTTAGAAGACGACACAGAGCGTAAAACACAATGGCAACAGTTAACCCAGTTGATGGACAGTTTGCCAGATACGCAGCAGCAATTAATTAAGCTGTGTTTGAAGTATAATTTCAGTTACGAGCATATTGCTTTCTATTTGGGCGGTATTTCTGATTATGCTGTTGGCAAAAAAGTAGAAGCCCTATTAGAAAGTTTAAAGCGGATGCTTACCGATGGACAGAAACTAGAATTGGTTGCTTATAAGAGCAGTTTAACTTTTAGGGGCAGTTTAGATGAACTACAGGAAAGTATCCTAAAGATGCGCAACGAGCTGGCCTATAGTTTTGAGGAGGTAGCAAAAGCATTGGGCCTTTCAGAAGTAGATGTAAAAGTGGCCTATGCTAGGGCTTGTAGAGCAAAATGATTGGGTAATATTAAAAGATTTGAGGCTCCTTGTAAAGCCGTAGGGTGCGGCCAGTGTTGTACGCACTAAGACAGCTTATAGCGCTGATCATACAACAAGAATCCAGTTTAGCTATGTTAAAAAACATCACTAACCTGTTTTAGATAACCAAAGTAAGCAAAAATGATAATCACAAGGAGAATACAGCTGATGACTGACAGCAAAGATACTGAAACCATGGCGGCCCAATATGGCACACTGCTTAGGTGACGGTAAATTGCCCATAGAGGAAAATGATTGGGTAATATTAAAAAAAATTGAGGCTCCTTGTAAAGCCGTAGGGTGCGGCCAATGTTGCACGCACTAAGTCAGCTTATAACGCTGATCATACAACAAGCAACCAGTTTAACTATGTTAAAAAAACATCACTAACCTGTTTTAGATAACCAAGGTAAGCAAAAATGATAATCACAAGAAAAATACAGCTGATGATTGATAGTAAAGATGCCGAAACCATAGCGGCCCACTTTAGCACACTGCGTAGGTGGCGGTACATAGCTTTTAGGGCAATGAATATGGTAATCAGTCATTTATATGTACAGGAACAGTTGAAAGACTTTTTTTATTTTACCGAAAACTTTCATTTGAAGTTAGTAGACCAGACAAAAGATGCGGAGGGGGTACTCAATACCTCTAAACCCAATACAATCAATAGGATGTTGTCGAAAGTTTTTAAGGGAGAGATTCCTAATGACATGCTTTGCTGCATCAGTCACAGCTTAGGTTCGTCGTTTGTAAAAGAACTGAAGGCTTATCGTAATGGAGAGAAATCACTTAGTAGCTATCAACGAGATCAGCCCCTGCCTTTTAAATCTCGCAGTATCAAACAACTTAAGCCTAAAGGCTATGAGTACACATTTAGTTTATTTAAAATTCCTTTCCGTACCTATTTGGGCAAAGATAGGGATAAGCGAAAACTGCTAGCAGCGGTGTTGCATGGTAAAGTGAAACTGTGTACAAGCAGTATTGCCATAGATAAGGGCAAGCTATTTCTGTTAGCGACCTTTGAAGTGCCAAAAGAACAGCAGACCCTAGATGAAAGTGTGATTGCCGAGGCATCGCTATCGATAGACTATCCAATAACGCTAAACATCGATCGGAGACAGTACCTCATCGGTAATAAGGAAGAATTTCTGCACAGACGTTTAGCTATACAGGCCGCACGTCTACGAGTAAGAAAAGGAGCTACATTTAATCGTGGTGGTCATGGGCGGAAGCGTAAAACCAAGGGCTGTGCGCATTATAGCGATCTGGAGCAAAACTATGTTGACCATAAGTTACATTTGTACAGCAGAAGGTTAATTGACCTTTGTATTAGTAATAGAGCTGCTACTTTGATTTTGGTTAATCAGCAGGCCAAACAAGAAGTTGCAAAAGAGAATGAATTTCTGTTGCAGAATTGGAGTTATTTTGGCCTGGTCGAGAAAATTAAATATAAGGCAGCCCATGTTGGTATAATAGTGGTGGTAGAATAGGGTGGAGCGAGGAATAAGGAACCAAATTAGGCATTTTCAGTTAACCGATTAACCAATTATACAGTTAACCCAATGAACAATGAACCAATTACGCGGATAAGCCAATGTACCCCTCTTATGATTGCTTTATCCCTTTTCTACGTCAAATTCCACTCTATGCTTCTTTATGGCTTGTTTGTGCCCCAATGTTCCCGTTCCCTAGCCTAGTTCCATCCTTGTTCTATCCACTTCCTATCCTAGTCCTATCCTATAACAGTTCACTAATAGTACGCTAAAATGCCGTTTTAGAGGGAAAGTATAGGCTAAGTATAGGCAAACAGTAGGTAAAGGGTGGGTGTTCAGTTATCAGTTCATGGCTCTTAGCTGGCAGTTTTCGGTTTTCAGTTGACATTTAACAGTTCGCAGTTTTCAGTTAATCCGAAGAACAATTACACAGTTAACCAATAACACAGCCCCAAAGCCAGCTCCACACTACCTACACACATGGTCGGCACAAGGATAGTACATGAATCACACATGAATGACACATCAACGGTACATGGAGCATTTGCGCAACACATGGATAACACAACAATGTCGAAGAAAAAACCAAATGGATTTTAATAATCAATTTCCAATTGGAAGTTTTCAGTTAACCCAATAAACAAATAAACCAATAGCTATAGGTGAATTTAGGCCTTTTCTTGTTTTAGCTTATCATGCTTCTGTATAGCATTGTTGTAGGTTTTTCGTGGAAACTAGGTTACTTGGCATTTAGAGATGCAGTTGGCATGATGAGATTGAATTTGTGATTTTAATTTCAGTTGCCAGTCCTAGTTTTTTCAAAGATAACACTTAAGCAAATATCGCCTATGGTCGGTTTTGGCGGCTTTGTCTTTCTGGGTGCCCTGGTCCACCCGACGGTCCTCCTTTGTAGCTCCGTTGCTGTGCAAAGTGTGTCTAGCATTACTACTTTCTTTTAAGTAGCTGGTTAAATTATATGATTTAGTAGGATAGTGTTTTCGAATTTCAACTCACTAATGGAATTTAGCCATCTGTCTTAAACATAAAAGTTTTGAGATTAAGGGAAAACCTAAGAAATAAAATTAGTAATTTCAATATTTGCTTGATGCTGTACGTTTAGTTTTTTTCTTTTTCTTGCCCCACCAAATCAAAAAGCCAGAAACCGGTAGCGAGGCACTGATAAGAGAAGCAAAAAAGGCTAACAGCTGACTGGTTAATCCGTAAAGGCGGCCAGTGTGAAGTTCAAGATTAGAATTTCTCCATTTCATCCCTAACGTTTTCTGATGATGGGGAAGTACATCTATCAGTTTTCCGGTACGACCATCATAAAAATAATAGCTTACCCCACGCCATGCATCACGGTTGCTTTTGATTTGTACAAAAGACATTGATACTTTATTAGTTTCCGATGGTAGGCCCATCTGTATATGGCTCCAATCTTTTTTCAGCTGTTTTCTTAGACTGTAATGTATCAAGTCTATTTTATTCAGCGTGGTATCGGCAGTATTGATATGGGGCAGCTCGCGGGTAAAGCCCGATTTGCCTTTATCGCCTAGCAAGCGGTAGATGCCTGTTTCCCACCACTTGAAAGACCACACCAAGCCAGTAATGGCCAAGAAAATGGCTAGAGGTAAAACGTAGAAACCGAGGGTGTTGTGCAGGTCGTAATTAACACGTTTCCATTTTGCATCCCACTTGATGGCGAGGCGTTTTTTTAGCTGCTTATAGTGCTTGGGCAACCAAAGTATAAAACCAGATATTAGCATTACCAAGTATATTAGCACAAATGTCCCTACCAAAGTGCTGCCAATGGGTTTAACCAGCAGCAGTTGCCTGTGCAGTTGCTCTACTACATTAAAAAATTCGTATCGCATATCTATGATGCCCAATACCTTGCCTGTGTATTGGTTAACATATACTTGGTCGAGATATTCGAATTGGCTAAAATACCAAAGGTTGATTTTTTTACGGTCGTTTACTTTAAAACCAGAAAATACGTAGCTCCTATTGTCGGAGCTAATTTTTAAACTACTTAATTCCTTTGCATTGCCAACTGCTTTTTGGGCATTGGCTAGAAGTTCAGAAACCGGCCTTGCAGGGCCGGTTTTTTCTACATAGACAAGATCTTTGTGGATTTGGTCAAAAATCTCTTCATCAAAAACATAAATGCAGCCTGTTAATGATACGATAAGCACCACCACGCCGCTAATTAGGCCTAGCCAAAGGTGTAGCCACCCAGTTATTTTTTTTAACTTGCTTTTAGCCATTAGAATTGATAACCGATAGTAAACATGTAGTTTTCTGGTTGCCCTGGAAATAAGCGTAAGAAATCGTAACCGCCTACCCAATGTTTTTTGTTGCCAATATTGTTGGCGTTAAGCTGTAGCTGTAATTTGCCAATGTTGTAAAAAAGGGCAGCGTTAAACAAGGTAAACGATGGGATGGTAATTTGGTTTTCGGGCGAAAATCTAGCATCGTAAATTAGGTTGCGTTGATCTATATAGTTTACGCCGAAGGCAATACCTAAGCCCTTTACAGCGCCATCAATAAAGTTATACCTTGTCCAAAGGTTGGCCGAATGTTTAGGCGAGTTAGGTTTCTGTAAGCCAATTTCGCCAATATTGCCACTTTCTAAAATTTTAGCCCTATTATAGGCGTATGAAGCCACTACATTCCAATTGGCCAATATTTTTCCGGTTACATCTAATTCGAAACCTCTAGATTGCTCGTCTCCAATTTGTCTTAGTACATCAACTACGCCAGGTGTGGCATACAAAGCGCCGGTTTGTTTAATTTGGTAAACGGCCGCACTAATACTTAATTGATCTCTAAACCAGTTGGTCTTGGTTCCAAATTCGATCATGTTACTCTCTAAAGGATTAAATGGGCCGCCTGCGTTTGGATTGGCAATGGTAGCAGAAGTTTGAGGGTTGTATCCCTCTACGTAGCTACCATAAATATTAATGTGATTGTTAACACTATATACCGCACCAAACCTAGGTAGCCAAGCCTTAGAATGGGTTTTAGCTTCTGTTGTGGTTTTGTAATTGGCAAAGTCGGTATAGTATTCGTATCGAATACCCGCTAACACCTGTAATGCTCCGATGGTAAATTGATCTTGAATATACCCCGCATTTAGGTAATAATAGGCCGGGGCAACGGTAGATGAGGCAAAGAACAACTTGCTGTCGTCTTGCATGCGTTGTGATGAAAGCGGATCGTTAAGGTTAAAATGTGGTACGTTAGGTACTGGGTTTCCTGCCGCATCAAGTAAATATCTTGATTTGTTTGCCGGTACATAGCTGGCAATTGAACCGTTATTGGCGGCGTTGCGATAGCCGCTTGCCGTAAGCTGCGAGCCACCCACCGGTGTTTTTTCACTACCAAAATCGTATCCGGCTACAATTTTGTGTGCTACAATTCCTGTTTTTGGGGTGTAGTTAATGTATCCCGCAAGGTTATCTATAAAACGCTTACGTTTTCTCAACTGAACCAACATTCCTGCCAAGTTATTAATAGGCGCACCGTTGCCATCTAGGGCATAGGCATTAGAAGTACGATGTTCGCTCAAGTCTTCATTATATCCAGTTTTCAGATAGGAAGCATTTAAGTTTAGGTTATCGGTAAGTTTGTGGCTAATAGATACTGTTGCATTATAGGTTAGTTCGTTCAAGTAATCATTACCAGTATTTAAAGATAAAGATGGCGAGGTAGAGTTTAGATCAAAGCTGCCAAATATAGGTTGGCCCCGATCTAAGCGGCTTTTGGAGTCGGTATAAACCAAGTCAAAATTGATTCTGGTTCTATCTGAGGGTACAAAGGTAAAAGATGGTGCTATAACAAAGTTCCTATCGAACATTAAGTCTCTAAAGGATTCTGCATTTTCGTAGCCTAAATTTAATCGATACAGCAATGTGCTATCTTTAGTGGCCGGACCGGTAAAATCTGCCAAGGCCCTAAAAGTATTAAAACTACCCATGCTTAGATTGATGGTTCTACGAGTTTCATCTAAAGGTTTCTTGGTTACTCGGTTAATTACACCGCCAGGGCTTGCATTGCCAAATAGCGCAGAAGAAGGTCCTTTCAACACCTCCACTCTTTCTAGGTAATTGGCCAAAGATTGTTTCCAAAAACCTGTACTTGTTCTAAGTCCGTTAAGTAATTGCGTATTGCTTTGTCCATTTAACCTAAAGCCTCTAATGGTTAGGTCGTCGTAAAAGCTAAACTGATTTACGCCGCTAAAGTTCTTTACCACTTCGCCTACACGCATCAAACCTTGGTCTGCAATTAATTCTTTACTAGCGTAAGATATAGACTGTGGGATGTCTTTTAACTCGTTCTCTATTTTGCCAATAAAACTTGCTTTGGTTTTGTAGGTTTTTTCTTTACGACCGGTTATTTCCACCTGTTGCAGGTCATCGCTAGATTCTTCAAGTATCATGTCTTCGCGAGTATCTTCTACAATTTGTAGCATTTTTATGGCTTCTTTAAAACCTACAAAGCTTACTTGTAAAATGTTTTTGCCTGGCATTACTTGCAATTGATAGTTGCCACGATTATTGGTAGAGGTAATTTGGTTAGTGCCGCTGATGCTTACTGTAGCGCCACTAATAGGCTTGCCTTTGTTGTCTTTAACACTGCCTTGTAGCGTTAGTTTTTGTTGGGCAAAAACTTGGTTAACGCAAAATATTAAACATAAGATAATGGAGGATTTGGTAAGGGCTATTTTCATTTGATGGTCTTAATATTTATTTAGACTGATTTTACATAACGGCAAAATTAGCATAACTTTTTTGATTTAAAAATTTATTTATACTTATTCTAAATAGAGTGCAAAAGTGCATTACTCTGTACAGTAACAGCGATGTGGATATTGTAATTTCGATTAATTAAAACATTATTAACTCGCGTTACTTTATTATGGTACGGGTACTGCAACTGTAGTTAATCCGCAACTTATCTTAACGTAAATTTTTAAATACCTTTTATGAAAGATCTCATCACAATTGTTGATAATCAATGGCCGCAATGGGTAAAGATTTTAATGCTGTGTTTGTTTATTACCTTAATTACGTTGATTTTTAAATGGATCCTCACTTTTGTCATTAAGAAAACGAATAAAGAAAGTGATTACTCTATAATCCATTCTTTTTTGAAACACCTGAGCAGTCCGCTCAATTTTTTGTTGCCCCTTTTTTTTATCAATGCTTTTTTGCCTTATTTTGAGATAGATATTGCTATTGTACAGGGGGTAAGGCGTTGGCTCGATATGCTTTTGGTAGTTTCATTTGCCTACTTGTTGATCAATTTGCTAAAGGTTTTGGAAGACTTTGTTTACCACACCTATAAGTTAGAAAAAGCCGATAACTTAAAAGAGCGTAAGATAAGGACGCAGTTACAGTTTGTAAGGAAAGTGGCCGTATCGCTGGTGGTTATTGTGGCGGTGTCTATTATACTGCTTAGTTTTGATGGCGTAAGGAAAATAGGCGCAGGTTTGCTTACGGGTGTGGGTATAGGGGGTATCATTATTGGATTTGCGGCTCAAAAATCGTTGGGTAACTTTTTGGCAGGCCTTCAAATTGCTTTTACGCAGCCCATACGTATAGATGATGTCTTGGTAGTGGAGGGCGAGTGGGGACGGGTAGAAGAGATTACGCTTACTTACGTGGTGCTTAATATTTGGGATCAGCGCAGGCTGATACTGCCCATCAATTACTTTATTGAGCAACCCTTTCAAAATTGGACTCGTAATACTTCCGAAATTTTGGGTACCGCCTTTTTCTATGTAGATCCCACATTTTCTGTAGATGCGCTAAGAGCCGAACTGGAGCGGTTGTTAGCCAATTCTAGTTTGTGGGATCAAAGAGTAGGAATACTTCAGGTAACCGATATCAAAGAAAATGTGGTAGAGTTGCGAGCCTTGGTAAGTGCTAGAGACTCTGGCGAAGCTTTTGATCTACGTTGTGAGGTAAGAGAGCAATTGCTCAAGTTTATTAAAGCCAATGCGCAGCACGAACTGCCCAAAACAAGGGTGCTAATGCAATAGTAGGCCGATTTAAGTATTGCCTAATTTTTATTTGAATATAATTTATTGTAATCCCTTGGAGCAATTTTTTGGGTGTTAAAGCGGTTTGCCCAAAAAAGCAAAAGCTTCTGAACCCCAGAAGCTTTGCCGGCCTATTATTGGCTTTAATTGAGAACTAATTTAACCAAATTTTTTATGTCAATAGATTGAGTTTAGCATTTTTTCTGCGATACAGTTCGTTCATCATTTCCTTATCGCTCATGTTTTTTGCCCAATGTGGGCGCAGTTCAAAATATCTTAAATTAGATAAAAATGGATGGTTTCCGGCCCATGTTAAACCTATCGATTCGCCAATTTTGCCTACCTTGTTATACAGTATTTTGTGGTCTACATATTTGAGTTGCCCAAAAGCGGTTTTTTCATATATCCCGATGCCAAACGCCAAACCGAAATTGTAGTATGCGAGGTTGGTCAAGTTTTCTGTGCCTTCATAAGCAGCGGTAATATCAAATCCAAGATCGCTGATTAAACACCTGCGTACTACAGTAGATCTGTTAATAATTTTTAAGAAAATGCCATGTTCTGCACAAAGTTTTAAGAGCGTTTTTATGGTCGGAAAAACTTCTTTTGACAAGTTAGAAAATTCGTTCGCATCGGCAAATAAGGTATTAAAAAGGGCTGTTTCGTCTACTTGTTCACTCATTAAATAAGAAAAGCATTGGGTCATTCTATATTTCTTTAATTGTCGTTAGTTGAGCGTGGTTAATTTCAATACCACTAAGTGACAAAAAAAGAGATGGAATGCTCAGCGCTTTTTTGCGTAGAATGTAAAACAGGTAAAACCACTTGGTTTGGTGCGTAGTTTTACTCGGTTTAACTATTGGGTTTGTATAGGTTAACCCAGTTCATTAACCTCAATAAGTTTGTGCTTTAATGCATAGAGTACCAAGCCGGCGGTATTTCTGCTTCCAGTTTTGGTTAACAAATTATTTCGGTGCCCTTCCACAGTTCTTTTGCTTAAAAATAGTTTTTCGCCAATCTCTATGCTGCTAAATTGTTTGCAGATCAGCTGTAGTACTTCTTTCTCTCTATTGGTAAGCAAGTCTTCGTTTTGGTTTAGGCTTAGCGGTTGCGGTTTTTTGCTTAAGCCCTTTCGCATAATCTCCAACATTGGTAAAGTAAAATAGAAATCGTTTTTAGCTACTTCTCTAATTGCCTTCTCCACTTCTTCGGGTTCCGCATTTTTGGCTAAATAACCATTTGCACCAGCCTGTATGGTAGCTAAGACATGATGTTCGGCTTCATGGATAGTTAAGATAATTACACCAACAGATGGATGGTTTTCCTTGATGATTTTTAGCGCTTCTAAGCCATTCATTTCTGGCATAGAAAGATCAAGAAGAATGATATTGGGCTTTACCGACTCCGAATCGAGTAAGGATATCAATTGCTTTCCATTTTCAGCTTCGAAAATAATTTTAACATTTTCAAATGAATTCACAAGAGCAATCATTCCTTTCCTGAATAATCTTTGGTCATCTGCTATTGCAACATTGATTGTCATTTACTAAGCGTCTATTTTTTAGTTTAAATATGTGTGATGTTACTATGCTTTCGATAAAATTTGGCTGAATTTATTGGTTTGGCGTATTAATTTGTAGATTTTAGTAAATTAACATGTCCTCATAGCTTTTACAAATATCTTCTTTTTTCTTACATTCGGACAAAATAACCAACAACAAAACTTATAGTGCTAAAATAAGTCTTAAAATTTAGAAGATGAAATCAAGAATTACTGTTCCTACCGTACCTCTTCAGGAGGCCATTGATCGTGTTACCCGTTTTCGCGATCAATTAATTAACCAAGTACCAGAAGCTAATATTCCAAGAGCCGTTTTTATTCCCATAGCCGATTTGATGGCCATTATCGAAAAGTTTCAAGATCTAGACGAGCATGGGAATATCCGCAATTCGTTAACTGGCGTTAGGGCATATTTTGCTGTTAAAGAAAGCGACCAAGATTTGCCCGATGATGTTACTGCATTGATAGTGCCAGTAGATTTGGCGGGTGCTGATATTGTAGCCCATACTAATGGGCTAGGGGAAGAGGAAGATAGCGATATCTATGATTTCACTAAACCCTGCCCCGATTCTTGTGATGAAGAAAGTCCATTATACGTTCCATAATTCAATCATATATAATTATTACTAGTCATAACAGCCTAGTAATAATTTTTAATATTTATGTATCTTACCTACGTTGTTCCTCTTAGCATACTGATCCCTATTTCGATAGGGCTTTACAAGTATAAAAGTTCAGATTCGGCAGCTAAGTCTATCCTTTTTTATTTGCTCTTGTCTGGTTTAATTAATCTGGTAGCGATAGTTATGGTGCTTAAATTTAAAATGCGGAATTTACCATTATTGCACGTTTATACAATTGTAGAAGCAACGCTAATCTTAAATTATTTTAGGATCATCTTTATCGAAAAAGAAACTAAAAGAATAATTGCTTTTCTAATTATAGTTTTTCCACTTCTTTGCATTGTTAACTTTACGTTTATACAAGATATTTTTACTTTTAACACGCATACAAGGCCTTTAGAAGCATTATTGCTGACCTTTTTATGTTTGCTTTATTTTTATAGAAGCAATTTTATTGAGGACTGGATAAACAAGCCCAATAGTTGGTTTAGCATAGGGATTATGATCTATTTTCCAATTGCTTTTATCATTTTCGCATCATCTAATTATTTGATACTGGTAAGTAAGAATAAAGAGTTAAATGATGTAGTTTGGAAGGTGAATGCTACTTTATCTCTAGTAATGTATTTGGCATTTGCTAGGGGGTTTAGCTTGATAAAACGAGAGGGAAGAAACACAGCGACAAATATGGATGATTTGCAAACTGTTGCTCATAAATAGCGATAATAATGATTGATAATATATACCTGTTGATTTTTTATGGTGTGGTTTTATTACTCGTTTTAGTCGCCTCGTTTTTGCTTTTTTATATCCGCAACCAAAGTGTAGTTTGGAAACAGAAAAGACAGTTACAAGAAACCCAAATTACCCAGCAAAAGGAACTGCTTAATGCAGTAATCGATTCGCAGGAGGTAGAACGTAAAAGAATTGGCCAAGACCTTCATGATGAGATAGGAGGTACACTTTCGGCAATTAAATTGATGTTAAATTCTCTTCGCAATCATTTGCCAAAAGATCAAGAAGAAGTGCTAAGCGAGGCCAAACAACTTATTGATAAGATGGTTGCAGATGTAAGACATATTTCGCATGATCTGTCTCCGCCAGGATTGGCTGTTTTTGGCCTTTTTAGCACCATAGAAGCTTTTGTTACGCTCATCAACAATACAGGTAAAATTAAAATTTCGATAGCTCAAGACGAGGATGTAGATGAGTTGCAGTTGCCGGAAAAAACAGCATTGGCGTTGTTTAGGGTGCTTACGCAGCTCATTGACAACACCATTAAACATGCCGATGCCACAGAAATAAACATTTCTTTTAAAAAGCGAATTAATTTTGATATCTGTTACCAAGACAACGGCAAGGGTTTTGACCTTGAAGTGTTGGAAAAAAGAACAGGAATAGGGATGCAGAACATACAAAGCCGGTTGCAAATCGTCAACGCTTCGTACCAAATACATACCAGTATTGGTAATGGATTTAAGTTCGATATTTCTTGCCCGGTTTAGCCTAAGTCAGAGATGATATATTTGCTTGCGATTAAAAGCAACAAAGTTCGATTAGATTTCGCTTGTTCGTAATTTTCTTTCAAAAGCTTTCCGATCTGCTTGTTTTCAAGCTTCACAGCTGTCATCTGCAAAATTTGGAACGAAGCCATCTCCACACTTTCTATATTTTGGAGGTAGAACAAACTAGAAAGATCTCTGAGTTCTACGTCTGGGCCTTGTCGTTCTATGGCAACGAAAGCATCTTCCACAAAGCCGATAAGCCCCTTGGTTGCGCAATCAGAATAGGTAACGTCCATCAATTCATAAATCATATCCATTCTGGTAATTTCCGTTTTTACGTTTTCTATCGTGTTGATGATTGCATCTTTCAGATCAGAAAAGTTTGCTTTTTCTACCAGTTGCGGTAAATGAGTAATGAGATGCTGTTTTGCACAGTAAATCTTGTCTAAGTGTTCGATAAAGAAGACTTCTAGTTTTTCGCGGTCTAAGTTCATAGGCTGCCAAAGGTTTTTACGAGGTTTAATTAGGAGGTGAATTTATTGATTACGCTGAGCAGTCCATTGATGTCGAATGGTTTAGAAATATAGGCATCTGCGCCACATGCGGTTGCCATTTGTTCCAAGTTCCGTTCTGCAGAAAGCAAAATTACAGGGAGGTGGCTTGTCGCTGCAAAAGCTTTTAACTCTTCGCACAATTGAGCTCCAGTTTTGTTAAAGCCTACTATTCTTACATCTAAAAGCACCAAATCTGGATGAGCAAGTGCTACTTCATCTACAGACATGCCTTTGCTATTGGATACAATTTCGTAGTCTTCTTCTTCAAAAATAATATTTAGTATTTCAAGAATATCAGGGTCGTCTTCAATGGTAAGTATGCGTTTTTTCATAGGTAGCGTAGTGGCTGTTTTTGATAAAGTTAAATAGATATTTCGTGAATTTAAACAAGCATTTCAAAGAATTGTTTTAAATCGGTTTGTATCTAGCATTTAAAGGGCTTCGAAGTTCTAAACTTTCTTGCTGTTTTTTAGAGACTTTTGTTGTCGTCTTTTTTAGATATACTGGTTGTAGCTGATATACAGTATATAGTAAAATTGTTTATAGACTGCGCTTTGTGATAATGAATTGCATTTTCAATTTATATTTTTCTATTAAAATGCAAATAATTTACATTTTCTTGTTGTTTGTTATATTTTTTTTTACTAATTTGGTTTGGTGTTATTGAGGAATGTGTTGCTCGCAATGGGGAATTAAAATAACACTACTTGAAATTTATTAATGCTCAAATGCTCAAATCTGTTTAAATAACTATTTTTTTTTCTCGGTACAACTTTTGGTTTTAATAGTTGGTGTCTACTTATCCCTTAACTAAAACATATGAAAAAAAATTTACAATTAATTGTATGGTGTTTCACATTTACAGTAAGCACTCAGTTTGCTTACGCACAAGTAAAGATTGGAGATAATCCGACGGTAATCAATAAAGCTGCCATCCTAGAACTGGAAAGTAGCAGCAAAGGTTTATTGTTTCCGAGGGTTAATTTAGTTAATACAACTACATGGAGCTTAGCGACCGGTAGTACTGCTACGGCAGGTATGACTTTGATAAGGCTAATATCAGAAAAGACGCCGCTGTGGAGTTAGATAAGTTGGTAGCGATTATGAAAGAAAATCCAACCATTTGGGTAGAACTAGGTTCGCATACCGATAGCAGAGGAAAAGACCAATACAACCAATGGCTATCGCAAAGTAGAGCAAATTCTGCCGTACAATATATTATAGATAGAGGTATAGAAAAAAGCAGGATTACAGCCAAAGGTTACGGCGAGAGTGTACCAGTTAACAAATGTACCAACGGTGTGAAATGTAGCGAAGCAGATCATCAGCTTAACAGAAGAACAGAGTTTAAGATTGTAAAGCAGTAGGTTTTTTTGGCAGTTCTCGGCTAAACTCAATCTGATAAGAATTACAACATTCTTTGCAAAACCCCAATGTCATTATCGACATTGCGGTTTTGCTTGTAATAATTTAATTTTAAGCAATCATTAACTTGTTGCTACAGAAAATTCAATCGATAATTATTTCATTTCTTTAGCACTTTTGGTTGTAATTAGTATCTTCGGCGCATGAAAAAACTAATTGTAACCCTCATGTTTTGTGTTGGGACTATCGCTGCTAAGAGCCAAGTTAAAGTATCAGCTAAAGAGGCGGTTAACTACGTTGGTAAAGAGGTGGAGCTTTGCGATTCGGTTTACAGCTCGCGTAGTCTGGAAAACCTAAGTTTATTGAATTTGGGTGGTGCATTTCCTAAAGAGGTAATAACCGTGGTGGTATTTAAAGCAGATAGAGCCAAATTTGAAAAGGATCCGGTGGAGATATTTAGTAAGAAGAAGGTATGTGTTATAGGTACGGTTACAGTTTACAAAGAAAAGCTACAGATTGTAGTTAACGATCCAAAAAAAATAAAATTGAACTAATTTTTGCTGGCTTTGGCAACTGCGGGCATTTTCATTTGCTGAACAATGTATAAGCCAATGATTACCAATACTACTCCTGCTAGTGTATACCAAGTAAGTGGCTCTTTCATAATGATGGAGGCAATGGTAAAACCTGCAACAGGGCATAAAAATAACCAAGCCGAAGCCTTAGTTGGATTTTTGCGAAGTAACGACATCCACAGCAAAGAGGCAATAATAGAAGCTGGAATGGCCAACCATACTACTGCACCTAAAAAGCCGAAATCAAAAGTATTTGCTTCTGAATTGTAAAAGTAAATAGCAAACGGCAATAGATATAAACATCCAAACAAGGTTTGCCAGCCATTAATGGTTAAAATGTGCATTTCTTCCCAGTTTTGTTTAGAAAAGTAAATGGCTCCGGCAGAATACGACACGTTGCATAAAAGTAACAGGCATAAACCTAAAACGCTGGCGTGGCTACCTCCTAATAAAGGATAAGCGGAAATAAGCATCCCTACCATACATAAACTAAAGCTGAGCACGGTAGCCAAACGCAAGGGCTGCCTAAACCAAATGCTACTAATTAACAATATTAGTACAGGATTAATGGCAATAAACAAAGCTCCTAAACCGGCAGAAACTTCTTGCATGGCCACAACGTACAAACCCAAATACAGCCCCACATTAAAGAAACCATAAATCGCAATTTTTTTCCATGCGCTTTTTTTATGGGGTATAGGTTGCTTCATAAACAAATGAGCAATAACCAGCATTAATAAAGATGCCAAAATGAAACGCGGAATAGAAAGCACCAGCGGCTGTACCGAGTGAAGGCCAATTTTTGTGGCAGAAGATGCTGAAGCCCACAAAATCACGAAAGTTATTCCTGATAAGAAGTTGAGCAGAGATTTAGTTGAACTGCCCATTTTTGTTTACGCTAACTGATTTCATTTGATACTACAAAGCTAGTAATTTACTTGCCTGCAAATGTTTTTTTGATATGTTTTTAATGAAAAAGGCGTAACCTATTAAAGTTACGCCCTGTACTTAATACTTATTAAAAGTATTATCGGCTACAATTGGCAGTCCACGTTGCGCCATCTTTTATAAAGCCAATGGTTAAGGTGCCCGCTGTAATTCTAATGTATTTACTTTCGTCACTACCAATAGATATCACTTCATTTTCCTTTCTTTCAAACTCTACACCATTCAAATCAGGAATTCCATCAGAGAATTTGAAATTGTAGTTGTTGCCAGTTTTAATTACCGTTACTTTGCCCGTTTCGGTGCTTATAGAGGTACTGCCACTATTATAGCTAATAGAGCCATCGTATGTTCCTACAAATAAGTCGTTGTCTGCAGGGTCATCATCCTTGCTACACGCTAAAAATACGAGAGGCATTGCTAATAAAATCAGTAAAAATTTAAATTGAGTTTTCATAATGTTCTAATTTCTATATGTTTTGGACTTAGTAACATTCTTGAAACAAAAATAGTTTGCCGTTTTTTTGCATCAGGTATTTTCACCGAGCTTCGCAAGTATATCTATCGTTGAATATCAGTTGTTTAATGACTACTAGATTATAGTGTAAACAAATGTTGATTTAAACGTCCTATCCAATGCTTAAACGATAACGTTTCTTACCTCATTAATTATAGTGTAAAGCGCTTTTTAATAACTCTTCGGAATAATTAGTAGGTTATTTTACTAAGATGTGGCTTAAGATGTTGTTACTGCTCGTCGCAAATTGGTACTGTAGGTTCGGCTATGTTGTTTCAACCATGCAAAAACCACGAAATTTGTGCAGCCATTTTGCTTTCTTAGTTCAAACTCACTTAATTTTAACCTATTTTTGAAGCTTTAAATACGCCATGTCCACACCACTTTGCCCTTGTTTTTCTGGGAAACCTTATATCGAATGTTGCCAGCCCTATCACTCGAAAGTTGCTTTTGCGCCTACACCAGAACAGTTAATGCGTTCCAGATATAGCGCTTACGCTTCACATTTAGTAGCTTATTTATGGGAAACTACCCATCCTGCCAAAAGACATTTATACAGCAAAGCTGATATAGAGAAATGGGCAAAGGAAAACCACTGGACTAATTTGGAAATTGTTGCTGCAAAAAACGATGTGGTAGAATTTAAAGCCTTTTATCAACACGGTTTGAAAGAATTTATACATCACGAGCGCTCTGTTTTTAAAAAAGATGCCGGTAAATGGTATTATTTTTCGGGAGAGTATTTTCATTAATACTTTAAACCAAGGCATTTATCTTTTGTTGTAAAACCTATGCAGAAATACTTTTTACTTAGCTTCATCTTTTGTTTTCTTATTGCTGATGCTTTTGCGCAAAATCCGGATACTGTTACCAAAGTATCTTTAGATAGTGTGGTTATTCATGCCTATGGCAGCAAAATACTGATGGCAACCCCTGCGGCAGTCAACAAAATTAATTTAAAGCAACTACAGTATTATTCCGATGGAAATATCATACAGGCGGTAAATGCTACCCCAGGGGTACGAATGGAAGAGCGTTCGCCGGGAAGTTACCGATTAAACATTCGGGGTAGTTCTGTGCGCAGTCCTTATGGGGTTCGCAATGTAAAGATCTATTATGATGGTATTCCTTTTACTGCCCCCGGAGGTAATTCTATGTTAAATATGCTCGGGTTTTATAATGTGGGTGCAATAGAAATTATTAAAGGTGCCGGAAGTAGTTTGTATGGAGCCGGAACAGGTGGCGTGGTTTTGTTTGACGCACCGCCAGTAGCTGAAAAAATGCAACTTAACGGTGGATTTAGCACAGGCAGTTACGGTGCTTTAAATTACCATCTGCAACTGCAATTGCCAAAGCATAATTTTAGTTATGAAGAAGCTAGCGTAGATGGTTACAGGCAGCATACCAAAATGAAACGCCAGTTGGCAAGCTATCAAACGCAACTTTCTACCTTTGCTAAGGGTAGCCTGAAGTTGCATTTTATTTACAGCGATTTGAAATATCAAACTCCCGGTGCCTTAACTTTAGCCGAATATCAAGCCAACCCGAAACAGGCCAGACCTGCAGTGGGCGCCAACCAAAGTGCAGTTGCGGCAAATGCCAGTATTCATCAGCAAGCGGCCTTGTTGGGTATAACTCATCAATATTCTTTTTCGCCAAAGTTAAACAATACCACCAGCTTGTATGGTTTTTATAACGAAACAGCAAATCCTGCTATACAAAACTACGAGCTAAAGAAAGAGCCTCATTGGGGTGGAAGAACAAATTTTGTATACGGACTTAAAAACCTCGCTATTAATTTTGGCGCAGAGCTACAAAGCGGAGATTTCAGCTCAAAAACCTACCGAAATGTACAAGGAAATAAAGGCAATCAGGTTACCGATGATGAGTTGGACTTGTTGCAATGGATGGCTTTTGCGCAGGTAAACTGGCAAATGCAACGCTGGCTATTTACTGCTGGGGCAAGTATCAACCAGTTTTCTTTAGATTTTTTGCGTAGTAGTGAAATACCCAATATCCAAGCCTCAAAGAATTTTAAAGGGCAGTTGCAGCCTCGTTTTGCAGCACTTTACAAAATAGATAACCAAATTGCTACTTATATCAACGTAACTAAAGGCTTTTCTCCGCCAGCTAGTAGTGAGGTTTTTGCAGATAACAATAGCTATAATTTAGCTTTGCAAGCAGAAACTGGATGGAATGTGGAGCCAGGCGTACGATGGGATTTACTAGAAAATCGTTTATTAATCGATGCTAGTTATTTCCACACTTTGTTAAGCAATTCTATTGTAACTAGAAGAGATGCCGCAGGGGCTAACTATTATTTAAATGCAGGAAAAACCAAGCAACAAGGAATTGAAGCTAGCCTATCGTATCAACTAATAGCAAAAGAAAAACCTTTATCGGTTTTACTACAAGGTGCTTATGCTTGGCATCACTTCAAATACAAAGATTTTGTGCAATTAAATGATGATTTTTCAGGAAACCAATTGCCGGGCGTGGCGCCTCGCAGTCATACGCTCATAGCCAATATTAATCACAAAAGTGGATTTTTTGCCTTTACCAGCTTAAATCATAGCGCTAAAATTGCATTAAATGATGCCAATACACAATACGCTGATGACTTTCAGTTGCTAACCATGAAATTAGGTTATCAAAAGCGGGTACAAAATATACCGTTTCAGCTTTTTGTAGGAGCAGATAATTTGCTCAATCAAACTTACAGTTTAGGTAATGATATCAATGGTTTTGGAGGGAGGTACTACAACGTAGCTCCCGGTCGCAGCTTTTACTTAGGGTTAAAGTTAGGGTGGGTTAAAAGATAATTAAGTTTAAAAAGTCTTTTTCACCTTAGGGTCGGTAAGTATCACATAATCGCCCAATTCTTTATGTTTTTCCCAATCCGGATTAGCGAAGTCATCAGCCGAAAACGCTGCAATATTTAGTGCTTTAAGTTTAGGGGCATATTTTTTTAGCTGTGCAAAGGTTCCCAATTTCTCATCGCTATGGAAGCGGCCGTTTACCTGAAAAATTTTCTTGTCTTTGTTTGCTTTTGCAAATTTGGCAATAGACCAAGCCATGGTGGCATCCCAAAAATTTTGAGTTTGATAAACTTTCATCGCCCCCATACCGTGGCCCCCAAGTAGTGCGATAAATTTTTCGTAATACCTTCCCGTTAGGGTGTCAATAGTATTTGGCGGTAAAAAGGGTTTCGAAACATCAGGAAGTTTAGCTAAAATTTGCAAACCATTTCTAGTTACCGCATTGCTGTATCTAGCTGCGGCATTGCCGCCAATTACACTTAAACCTTGTTCTTTTGCAAATTCAACCATTGGGCGGTAATCTTTGTAATTGTTCCAAGCTCTGGCTTCTTTAACAAAATTCTTCTCGGTAATCATACCTCCTAAATATTCGTTTATTACGGGCTGTACGTCGGTGTGAAACATTTCTAGGGTTAATCCAACTTTATTGCTATAGGCGGCAGCCAATTTCTTAAACAAAGTAATTTCCAGGTAGTGCCCAATAGAATCGTTGTGTTCTTCTCCAAAAAATAATACATTGGCATTGGCCATGTCTGCTACAATATCTTCTAAGCTAATGGTCTTTTGCTTTTTTACATCGTAAATTTTATAGTGCTTGCTAAGGTCTTGCGCTGTTGCAAAAAAGGGCAACAATAATAAAGCTATAAAGAGTAATCTTTTCATATCAACTGCTGTAAAAACTAACTTCTGTAAAATAACAAAATTTTTTACCGATAAATTAATGCATTTTACCGATAATTGAGTAGCAAATAGCGGTCTTGTGTTGTAATGCCTTCATAGTTGAGATACTTTTGAAGCATATTATAAAACATAAGACAATGGAAAATATAAATAATAATAAAGAAATGGTTAATCGCTCTGGAAAAGTTTGGGCAGGTTTATTTATCGTTGGTATTGGCGCACTGTTGTTGCTAAGAAACTTTGGCTTGTATCTTCCTCATTGGATTTTTAGTTGGAGTACAATTTTAATTTTGATTGGCCTATTTGTAGGTGCACGTCACAATTTTAGAAACAGCGGTTGGTTTGTAATGGTGCTTATTGGCGCCTACTTTACTTTGGAGGATATTTTTAGAGGTTACGATATGTCAAATATTGTTTTCCCGATCATGTTAGTGGCGCTTGGTCTATTCCTTGTTTTAAAACCTAAAAGTGCCCCTCATTTCAAGAGAAATAAATGGAGGCGTAAAAACGATGGCTATAATACTTTCGAGAAAGTAAATCCCTTAGGTCAAGAACCAGAACCTTTGACAAATGATAATCAAAAAGATTTTAGTGCTAATGATTATATCGATTCGGTAAATGTATTTGGCGGGAGTAACCAGGTGGTTTATTCTAAAAATTTAAAAGGAGGAGAAATTACTGCTGTTTTTGGTGGAGGAGACATTAACTTGACCCAATCGGATTTTGAAGGACAAATTGTATTAGACGTAACCGCAATATTTGGTGGTGTAAAAATTGTAGTACCCCCAACTTGGCAAATCAAATCAGAAGTAACTGCAGTTTTTGGAGGGGTAGATGATAAACGAGCTATTTATCCTGCCAGTGAGCAGGCAAATAAACTCATTATTATAAGAGGTGTAGTATTGTTTGGAGGCGTAGAGTTTAAGAGTTATTAATCTTTTTTTAACCTTAAAAACTAAACGCTTTGACTACTACTCCACTATCAAAACCGCAAATCAAAATTATAGCAGGCATCATTTTATTATGTTGGCAGGCTGCTGGTGCTGCGGTTTTGTATTTTTTCTTTAATTTCTCGTGGCAAATTGCGTTGGCAGATAGTGTAATTAGCAGTTCGTTTCTGGCTATTGCATGTATCATTATCAGTAATATGTTAGGCTATTATCAGCCTAAAAACGAGAAATTGTTATATGTTTTGCTTGTTACTTTTGTTTTGTGTGCTGCCGTTGTAGTTGCCTCTAAATACAGCTTAACGTTTTTATTCGCCAACGAGGCAAGTTATCTATCTTTTTTAGATCTGTCGGATGTTTTTAAAGCTGCCGTTTCTTTTGTTTGCTTGGCTTGGTGTGCCTTAGCCAATATGTTATGGTATAGGTTAGAAGAACAATCAGAAATGCAGGCAAGAATGTTGGCTACACAAAACTTGGCCAAAGAAGCAGAACTTAATAAGCTTCGCCATCAGTTGCAACCACACTTCTTGTTTAATAGTTTGAATTCGGTTTATGCTTTAACTATTGTAAACCCAACCGAGGCAGGCACCATGATTACCAAACTGGCTGCTTTTTTACGCGGCACACTTAAACGCGACGATGAGGTTTGGGTTAACGTAGCCGATGAGATGGAATACATACAGCTGTACTTAGATATTGAAAAGGTACGCTTTAGCCACAGGTTAAGTGTTGAGGTAACCATTGCCGAAGAAACGCTTGCACTCTGTTTACCTGGCACTTTATTACAGCCTATTGTAGAAAATGCCATCAAATTTGGTTTGTATAATACGGCAAAGGCCATTACCATTACAATAGATGTAAAACTGGAAAATAATACCTTAGTAATTTGTGTAACCAATCCTTACGATCCAGAAATGACAGCCTCAAAAGGCACTGGTTTTGGCCTTTCGGCGATAAGACGTAGGCTATATCTACTTTTTGCTGATAGCAGTTTGTTACAGGCAGAGTCGCAAAACAATAATTTGTATATTACCACGCTAAAAATACCTCAAAAAGATGATAAAAACCATACTCATTGACGATGAAGCCCTTGCTAGAGATATTGTGAAGCATTATTTAAAGGCTTTTCCAAATATTGAGGTGGTAGCCGAGTGTGCCGATGGTTTTGAAGGCCTCAAGGCAATAAGCCAGCATCAACCAGATTTAATTTTTTTGGATATACAGATGCCCAAAATTAGTGGTTTTGAGATGTTAGAATTGGTAGACAACCGACCTGCAGTTATTTTTACTACAGCTTTTGACGAGTATGCCATTAAGGCTTTTGAAGTGAACGCGGTAGACTACCTTTTGAAGCCTATTGAGCAAGGTCGTTTTGAGCAGGCCATGCAAAAATTACCATCAAAACTAGCCAAAGGCGATGATAGCCAAGAACTATTAGAAACTGCTTCTTTATCTCCAGCACAAAATAATAGGGTGGTGGTAAAAAATGCAGGCGTAATTAAAATTATCCCGGTAGATGCTATCAACTACTTGGAGGCTGATGATGATTACGTTAAGCTGAGCACTACCGAAGGTAATTTCCAGAAAAATAAAACCATGAGCTTTTTTGAGCAGACCTTAGATGCTATGCAGTTTATCCGTATTCATCGATCTTACATCATTAACCTAGCTCAAGTAACTAAAATAGAACTTAAGGAAAAAGAAAGCTATGTGGTATTGCTAAAATCGGGTATTTGGTTGCCGGTAAGCAAAACGGGTTACGTTAAACTTAAAGCTGCTTTAGGTATTTGAGTAGAATTATCAGCTTTAGCTTTTACCTCTTAATAATCGTTTTCAGGATAATTCTGCCAAAAATTAAACGGCTACCGGTGCACCAACGAGATAAAAAATCTGTGTATCTGTGGCTTTTTTTATGTGCCTCAAAAAAAAATCAGAACAATTTTTAATCACTGCGTGTTTAAGTAGTAATCAAAACAATTAACAATTTTAATTACTTAAATATCAAAGTCATGGGAAATCTATTATACGTAATTGCGGTTATCTTAGTAATCATTTGGGCAATTAGTTTTTTAGGAGGTTATTATACAGGCGGTATTATTCACGCATTATTGGTAATCGCAATCGTAGCAATTTTATTAAGGGTAATAAGGGGTGCTGCATAAAAAGAAAAATTTGTTTTAGTTAATAATTGAAGCTCGATAGATTTAGGTCATCTATCGGGCTTTTTTAGTACCGATAAAAATAGTTGTTTTAGGCAGCTCATCTATATTGATTTCATTCTTATGAGCCGTCTTTTTGAGCTTAGGCTATCGTCTTTCTAAAAATTGTTTAGATTTGTCTTTCGAAAAAAGAAAAGTAAATACTTCTTGCAGATTTAAAAATATCGCTTTATATTTGCACCTCGATTAAAAACTCTAGTTAAGATATTATATAGTTATGAAAAGAACATTCCAACCTTCGCAAAGAAAGAGAAGAAACAAACATGGCTTCCGCGAAAGAATGGCTACAGCAAATGGCAGAAGAGTTTTAGCTTCTCGCCGTGCAAAAGGAAGAAAAAGATTATCAGTTTCTGACGAGCGTCGTCATAAAGCATAATTTTTGATTGTCCCAAAGGGATGCCTTTGGCACCTGGATCAGTGCATGCTGTAAAGTCTAGGGTTGATAGCAATCAAAAAAATGAATAGATTTTATAAAGAAGAGCGTTTATGTAGCAAGAAGTTGTTAGACTTGCTATTTAAAAAAGGCTCTTCTTTTCTTTTATATCCGTACCGAGCTACCTTTGTTTTTGAAGCTCATCCTTCTAAATTTCCTGCGCAAATAGTTATCAACGTGGCCAAAAAGCGTTATAAACACGCTCACGACCGCAATTTAATTAAGCGTCGTACTCGCGAAGCTTATCGTTTGCAAAAGCATACGGCACTTTATGAGCTTTTACCCAATAATAATCAGCTTTTACTTTTAAGTCTGCAATACGTAGGTAAGGAAATTTATCCGTATACTTTTTTAGAAAAGAGAATGGCTCAGCTGTTTAAGAAGTTGTTAGTACAGATAAGCAATGAAGGTAATTAAGCTTTTATTTTCGTGGCTATTTTTAGGTATCATTAAATTGTACCAGTGGCTGTTATCTCCTCTACTAGGGCCAAGTTGTAGGTATACGCCAACTTGCTCGCAATATGGGGTAGAGGCCATCAAAAAACATGGTCCGTTTAAAGGTGGCTGGCTTACTTTAAAGCGGATCGGTCGCTGTCACCCTTGGGGTGGTCATGGCCACGATCCGGTACCTTAGTTAGGGGTTAGGTATGAGTTGTCAGTCCTTAACAATTAACCGATTAACCAAATTATCAGTTAACCATTATTCAACGTATATTTGCAAGCAATGTCAACAATACTTCAAATAGAAACGGCTACGTCTGTTTGCTCGGTGGCTATATCGGTAAATGGAAAAACTATCGCAATAAAAGAGGAAAAAGCAGCTAACATTCATGCTTCGAGTTTAACACTTTTTATAGCAGAAGTGATGGAAATGGCTGCAATTACGTACGCCGCTTTAGACGCTATTGCGGTAAGTAAAGGCCCCGGCTCTTATACGGGTTTGCGTATTGGGGTTTCTACAGCTAAAGGCCTTTGTTTTGCATTAGATAAACCTTTAATCGCGATCAATACCCTAAAGATGATGGCGAATGGTTATTTGTTGCAACATCCTAATTTTGGTGGTTTGCTTTGCCCAATGATAGATGCTCGAAGAATGGAAGTATTTACTGCCGTTTTTGATCATCATTTAAACGAAGTTGAAAATACGCATGCTAAAATTGTTGATGAGAAAAGCTTTGTGTTAGAACTTCAAAATAACTACGTTTCGTTTATTGGTGATGGTGCAGAAAAATGCAATGCGGTAATTGATAGTCCCAATGCCCATTTTCATTTAGAGAATTACAATAGTGCAAGCTTTATGAGTAATTTGGCTTTTGCGGCTTACCAATCTGCTGAGTTTGAAGATGTAGCTTATTTCGAGCCTTTTTATTTAAAGGATTTCGTTTTTACCACACCCAAAAAGAAAGTTTAACTGGGTTTTTACTGCCAACTATAAACTGCCAGCTGTCTACTGCTTTTTCTTTTTAAAGATGCTAAAAATGCGTCCAAAGAAACTTTGACGGTCTTTTCCATCTCCAACACCCGGCATCCAGCTCATGTTCATGGGATGTTCTACAATGTATCCAATTTTAAAAGCCATTCCCAAGTATACCGAGCCACGGTTGTAGCCTGTTTCAACGGCCTCATTCTTATTGATGATATCTTTACCTGCATAATACGTTTGTATGATATCATTGGTTCCCAAAAACATTTCAAAATTAGGGGTTTGTATCATGCCTTGTACGCCCAGCCTAAAGTTCTTGTCGGTGTTGTAGCTAGGTACCGCACTAAAAGAAAAAGTGCCCGATTTGAGCGTATTTACTAGAGCTGCTTCGCCATATTTATTGAAAATGTTTTTAGTTACAATTAAATTAGGCGTAAAAGGGCCAAAGGTTTTTGAGATTAAAAAATCGGCCTTGCCATTAATTGGTGTCACAAAAGCTTTCTTTTCTATATTTTGAGTAGCCATTAAATTTAATTCCCTTTGTAAATGCTTCTCCGAATCAGGCCCCATAATAACTGGAGCTTGTTCAGTAACATCAAAAAAACCGGTATAAGAATTTTTACCCCATCTAATAAAACCTAGGTCTTTAATGTTTGCCATAAAGAAAACACCAGACTTGCTGGTGTAGGTGGTACCTACGGTAATTGCCGCACCTAGATTTTTAAAGGGAAGGGTGTTTTTTAGCTTAAATTCTCCGTTTTCTGGGTAGCTTATTCTGTATTTTGCAGCCATATCTATGTCCATAGTATTAGCCGCTAATGTTACCGAAGATCTATCCGCATAAAACTCGGTGTAGCCCAGGCCGCTAAGTAGGCTAACCTTAGCACCTAAAGCCCAGCGCTTAGTGTAGTTTTCGCGATAGGTAAAGCTAAACTGATGATAAGCCTGTAGCTTGCCATTGTTGTTAAATATATTGATACGTGGTATGGTGGTAAACTGCTCAAAAGTATCATAGAACAATCCTTTGCTAATATCTTCGTCGTATTCTATTTGAGTTTCTGATTTGATTTGCCACGAAAAGCCCATTTCGCTGTGGTATTTGTGGTATTTAAAAAGTTTGATACTCAATAGATAAACATTCACGTTTTCGCGAACCGTATTAGGGTTTTGGAAAGCACCAACCCTATTCTGTGTATACCCTTTGTTAATGAGGTTTCGGATGGCCTCGTTAGAAGATCCCCTGCTTAAACTGCTTAAATCCATGTAGGGGATAAGAAAGTTAGATGCAAATTGGCGGGAAGAATCTAAAACAAAAGATTTTTGTGCCGGATTTTCGAAAGAATCAAAAAGAGTTTTGGTGTTAAAAAGAGCGTATTGTTGGCTATAGGAATGAAGCGAACTTACAACAATTAAGAATATAAGAAAATGTCTTCTCATGAAACTTAGCTAAATCATTTGATATTATAAAAGTAGGTTATTAGTTGCTATTCAAGCTATCCAATTCAACTTTTGTTTGCTTTTTAAGCAAAACGATGTTACTCATAAACTTTCCATTATCGGCAGAGAGTTGGTAGCCAAAAGAATTGTAATCTTTAACGCCCTTTGCAGATTTATATTGTTTGTAATAGGCTGATTTTAAATTTCTTCCGAAAATTTCGTTACTGTTTTTGTTATTGATGTAAAATGCAATGGTTGCAGTGCTCGAGGTTTGATCTTTAAATTGGATGTAGGTATCTGTATTGGCTAGTAAATGATTGTTTTTATAGCTGTTTAAAAACACTTGAATGGTACTTGCGTAATTGGCCACCACGAAATGGTTGTCAATAATGGTATAAAATGGGCGTTCAAATTTTTTAAATGGTTCGCCAAAAAAGTTGGCCAATAAATTAGGTTCCTTAAAAATTCTAATATCGGGAGCGTACTCACTACTTAAATCTAAAAGCAACTGCCCTAGTTTATCACCGTTTTTAATTTCTATTATTCCCATTTTTTCTCCACTCTTTAATTGAAAAACGGCTAATTGTTTGTTAAAATATTGCGGAAAGGTTTGGTTAATGTCTATCCTGTATTTTTCACTTATTGTTTTTTGTTGCTGATCAATTTTAGCGTCTTGTTTTAGTTCTTTTTGCAATTCTTTAAGTGCATTTGCCCATTTCTCATAATCCTCTATGGCTAGTACGGTATAATTGGCAGTCTGTTCTGGAAATAACTGATCTATGTTTATTTTCTGTTCTTTTTGGTCCACAAAAAGGTTAAAATAGCTGCGTGAATTTTGGATGTTGGTGTAGCCGTTTAAAAGTAATTTGTCGGTGCCGAAATTATAACTCAATGAGGCATAAGTTTCCTGTTTATTAAAGATGCTAAGCTCTCCAGAGAGGGTAGAATTTAAAATATTTTTAAGCAATAGCGGTAACTTTGAGTAATCGATGTAGATGTTGGCCAGCGTATTTTTGTTTACTCTTAAGTTCTGTTTAATGTATGTAGCAAATCCGTTTTTCTTCGTTTTGTCGTAATTTAGTACATGGCTTAATGCCTTGATGCTGTTGGAGATGAGTACAGATTTTTGATTGATTTCTAAGTAAAATGTTGCACTGTCACCAAATTTTAATTCGTGCACCTTGCCTTGTTTCTGCAATGATAAATTTAGTTTACTTAGCAATGATAAGTCGAGCTGTGCTTTTTTAGTTTGGGTAGCCATTACAAAATCTACCTTATTGTTTTCCCCAGGCAAAAAGCCAACTACAATTTTTTCGCCCTCAATTAGTTGGTTAACGCTGTTGTTGTTAAGGAGTTTTTCTCTTAAAATACTTAATAATTTGCTTTTCTCTTCGCCAATAATATGGTCTGTTATTTGTTGGCCTTTAAGAATTTCATAGAAACTTTTGTCGTTTTCAAACGTAAAAAGAACTGGCGCAGCAGCCGACACTATACTTAGCGAGTTATCTGTTGCATTACCTTCTCTATTCAAATTTGAAAAGTACAAGTACGCCATACCCGTTACGCCGAGCGTTAGTAAAACCAATAATATATATATCTTTCTCATATCAACCATCGCAAATTTAATTTAATTTTATGATTAGTGAGATTATGAGGGCATTTTCTTAATTTAGCATTATTTAAAGCCGTTGCTCATGAATAAAAGAATAATCTTAACTGCCGCTTTGTTTGGTGCTTTAGCCGTAATATTAGGTGCTTTTGGTGCCCACGGTTTAAAAAGTATGGTTTCGCCAAACCAGTTAGAAACTTGGCAAAAAGGTGTAGAGTATCAGTTTTATCATACTTTTGCTATTTTATACTTATCTACTTTTGCCCGCTATAAAAATAAACTCATTGGTTTTTCTTTCTTGTTTTTTGTTTTGGGCATTGTCTTTTTTTCTGGCTCATTATATTTGCTTGCTCTTAAAGATGCTTATCATTTGTCTTTTACACAAGTGTTAGGCCCCATCACGCCCATTGGTGGTTTGTTTTTTATTTTGGGGTGGATTTTCTTGTTTTTAGCTGCATTAAAAGATAAATAAAATGGATTTTGCGGAGTCGGATTTTTTGGAGCGAGAAACCTTGTTTGTAGAAGTGGTTTTGCCGCTTTCGTTAGCTATCAACTACACTTATCGGGTGCCTTTTGAACTTAGTGAAATGGTTGCTGTGGGTAAGCGTGTGGTGCTACAGTTTGGTAAGCATAAAATTTACACGGCCTTGGTGAAGCGCATTAGTAAAACTCCGCCAGAACATTACCAAGCAAAATATATTATTGATGTGGTGGACCAGCATCCAGTAGTTACCGAAAAACAGTTTGAGTTTTGGAACTGGATGACCTCATATTACCTCTGTAATGAGGGCGATGTAATGGCTGCTGCCCTGCCAACAGGTTTAAAATTGGCAAGCGAAACGGTATTGTTGCTGAAAGACGAACTTCCAGAAGATCTGAACTTGAGCGATAAAGAGCAAATCATATTTGAAGTGCTACATAAACAACACCGTATCAGTATTGATGAGGTTGCAGGACTTTTAGGGCAAAAAACAGTTTATCCAATAGTTAATGCTTTAATTGCCAAAGAAATAATTGTAGCGGCCGAAGAGGTGGTTGATAAATATAAGCCACTACTTAAATCGTTTGTAAAGCTAAATGATTTCTACCACGAAGAGGCGAATTTGAGGAAGCTGTTTGAACAGCTGGAAAAGGCACCCAAGCAGTTGGATGCCCTGCTGGCCTATTTGAAGTTGAGTAAAGACAAAGGTTTTGTGCCTAAAAATCAGCTGATAGAAGAAAGTGGAAGCGGCCAAGCGGCGTTAAAAGCATTAACTGATAAAGAGATCTTTAACATCGAAAAGCGGCCAGTTAGTAGGTTAAGTAGTGACGGAGAGCAGTTTGATATCAACTTTGAATTGAGCGAGCATCAAAAAGTAGCATTGGTAAAGGTTAAGCAACAGTTCGAAACTAAGGATGTGGTTTTGCTACACGGTGTTACTGCGGCAGGTAAAACTCAGCTTTACATTAAGTTAATAGAAGAGGCCATTGCCGGTGGGGGCCAGGTATTGTTTCTGCTTCCCGAAATTGCTTTAACTACGCAAATTGTCGAAAGGATCAAACTCTACTTTGGTAATAAAATTGGCGTTTATCATTCTAAATTTAATGATAATGAACGTGTAGAAATTTGGAACAAAGTACTTGATGGTGCCTATCAAGTAGTGCTCGGAGCTAGATCTGCGGTATTACTTCCTTTTAGGGATTTGAAACTGATTGTGGTGGATGAGGAGCATGAAAACTCTTACAAACAATATGACCCAGCGCCACGATACCAGGCCAGAGATGCGGCTATTTATTTAGCGTATTTGCATCAGGCCAAAGTAGTTTTGGGCTCTGCTACACCATCTTTGGAAAGCTATTATAATGCCAAAACAGATAAATATGGGTTGGTAGAATTAACCGAGCGTTTTGGCGGAGTACAGCTGCCACTACAAGAAGTAGTGAGCATAGCTGAAGAAACGAAGCGTAAGAAAATGACATCCTATTTTACCAGCGTTTTGATTGATGACATTGCTGATGCCTTGGAAAAAAAGGAGCAGGTAATTTTGTTTCAAAACCGTAGGGGATATGCTACCATTTTAATTTGCGCTACCTGTGGCTATGCTCCCAAGTGTGTAAATTGCGATGTAAGCTTAACCTACCACAAATCTAGCGGTAAACTGCATTGTCATTATTGTGGTTACCATCAAAGTAGTATCAATGTTTGTCCGGCTTGTGGTTCTGTACACGTAGAGCAAAAAGGTTTCGGTACCGAGCGCATAGAAGAAGAGCTAAGTTTGATTTTTCCGGATGCCCGAATAGCAAGACTGGATTTGGACAGCACAAGAACCAAGAACGGGATGCAACAGATTATCAGTGATTTCCAAGAGAAGAAAAACGATATCTTGATTGGAACTCAAATGGTAGCTAAAGGACTGGATTTTGAAAATGTAAGCTTAATTGGTGTAATTAACGCAGATACCTTATTGAACTTTCCAGATTTTAGGGCCTTTGAGCGAAGTTATCAGTTGTTGGCACAGGTTGCAGGTAGGGCAGGCCGAAGAGATAAGCAAGGAAAAGTGTGCATACAGGCTTATGCTGATGATCATCGTATCATTAAACAGGTAATTAATAATGATTACGAGCAAATGTATGCTGATGAATTGGAAGAACGTAAACAATTTAATTATCCGCCGTTTTCTAGGCTCATTTTTATTAACGTTAAGCATAAGGATGCCAATGTGCTGAACATTGCTGCTCAAACCTTAGCCTCAAACCTAAGGGCACAATTGGGCAAAAGGGTTTTGGGGCCAGAGCAGCCTTTGGTTTCAAGGGTTAGGAATTACTATATCAAGCAAATTATCCTTAAAATTGAGCGTACTGCCGCTATGCAGAAAGTTAAAACGGTATTGGTAGATACAATAAAAGACTTCAATTCTCAAAAAGAATTTAGAAGTGTAATTACACAAATAGATGTAGATCCTTATTAGTTTTTGCGTACCAAATGAATTTGTACACCAACAGAAACCGGATTTAACAACGTTTCTAACTTATTGTACTTGGCAAAAGTTCTGGTATTGGCTACGTCATCGTAAGTGGTTTCCTGACGTTCGTAAGCGTAATAAAAATCTAAACTCGACTCTACAAAAATGCTCAGTTGGCTAATAATGTTGGCTTTTATACCCAACGTAGGACTAAAAACGCCACCGCTTTTACTGGTGTTGGTAGAAGATGTACTGTTTAAGCTAGCGCTATTAATTGGCACTATATTTCCTTTAAAGCTATGAGATCTATAACCAAAGTCGGCAGCAAAATAGGGCTGTATTACCGAATAATTGAAATTCTTCTCGAAACCAAATTTAATTGCATAATCGGTCATTTTACCACTAGCAGTCTCGCAATTGTCGCATTTATTATTGAAAGTGAAATTTCTTTTGAATAAATAATGTCCACTAATTCTAAACGCAATTTGGTTGTCGTTAAATTTAATCATACCCCCATTTAACCACATATCGGTAAAGTCTTCGGTATTGGTTTGTTGCAAGATTTTTGGCATTTGCATTAAGCTATAGCCTCTTACACCAATACTGTAGTTGTAAGTTCCATCTACTTGTGAAAACGCTGAGAGGCTAATCAATAATGAAGCAATAACCAGTATAATTCTATTCATGCAAACGATTTTGATAGCGCAAAAATATAAAATATTTGTTACGGTAAACGTTTTTGCGCTGTTATTAAATTAGTTGCTTGCGAATTAGCGCTCACAAATTGGTTTAATGCTGAAATTGTTGGTAAAAATTATAAACTATAATTTCGTTAAATACCGAGTTTAAAGCTATTTTTGACGCAAATGGCGTATAAGTTTGTAGATAATTACAGAGAAAAGGGAGCAAGAAAAAAACTTGTAGAAATCTTAAAAGAACGGGGAATATCTGATGCTAAGGTACTTCGGGCAATTGGAAAAGTGCCTCGCCATTTCTTTTTTGATGAAACGTTTTGGAACCAAGCCTATAGAGACATTGCTTTTCCTATTGGAGATGGACAGACCATTTCGCAACCTTATACGGTAGCTTATCAAACCGAGTTATTGCATATCCAAAAAGGCGACAAAGTTCTGGAAATTGGAACGGGTTCGGGTTATCAGACGTGTATTTTAATGGAGCTTGGTGCAGAAGTTTATACCATAGAAAGACAGGCAAATATCTATAACAGAACCATAAAAGTACTTCCCGGAATGGGCTATAAAGCAAATTTCTTTTTGGGCGATGGCTCCAAAGGTATTGAAGCACATGCGCCCTATGCAAAAATAATTGTAACAGCAGGAGCACCTTTTGTACCAGAAATTTTATTAAAGCAACTCAAAATTGGCGGAATTTTGGTAATTCCGGTCGGAGACGAAAAATCTCAGAAGATGATTACCGTTATCCGCGTTAGCGAAAACGAATACGATAGAATAGAGTTAGATACTTTTAGGTTTGTGCCTTTGGTTGGCGATCAGGCTTGGTGATGCGTTGCCAGTTTTTGGTTACGAGTTACGGGCTCAATCTCATAACCCATAACTCGCAACCCGTAACTTCTAATTGTATAGCAAATATTTCTTCCTCATTTCTTTGTACTTGCTCAAACCGGGCTCCCAGCTTGCTCTAATTTCAGTTTCGCTTTTACTGTTGATAATCTGTTGCCTAAAATCGGCTACGCCAATTAATCTTTCAATTGGTAGCAGTTGGTTACTTAACTTTGAATCGAAGAAAGTTTCTTTTTTAGGAGAGGCTTTGTAAAGTTCCATCACCCACTGGATGTTGATTTGCCTTGTTTTTCTGAAAATAGAAGTGTCATAATTTCTTAAATCTATTCCGTAGCAAAGCTGATCTTTAAAGAGCGGCGTTTCTGCCATTCCTTTAATGCCAACAGGTTTAAAAGAAAAGCTGTAAATGCCTTTGTAATAGGGTGCGCCCAATACCGTGAATGGAAATTTTGTACCTCTTCCTAAGTTCATATAAATACCTTCGAATAAGCATGTGCTGGGGTAAAGCAAAATAGATTGCGGAGTGTTTAAGTTTGGAGAGGGCGCTACTGGCAATTCATAAGGCATGTCGTGGGTATAGTTTGCATTCTTAACTACGGTAATTTTGCATTTCAGTTTATTTTTTAACCAACCTTCGCCATTTAACATTTGTGCATATTCGCCAACAGTTAAGCCATGCGCTACCGGAATTGGTTGAAAACCGATACCTGATTTAAACTGTGGATCTAAAATAGGGCCATCAATTACAAAACCGTTTGGATTTGGTCTGTCAAAAATCATTACTTCCTTGCCATTGGCGGCACAAGCTTCCATTACACGCTGTAACGTGTTGATATAAGTATAGAAACGAACGCCAACATCCTGAATATCAAATATCATGACGTCAATGTCTGCCAAGTTTTCTTTGCTTGGCGTGCTTTGTTTTCCATAAAGAGAAACTACTTTAATACCAGTTTTTGGGTCAATTTCATTGTCTACATGAACCCCTGCACTAGCATTACCTCTAAAACCATGCTCTGGTCCAAAAATCTTTACTATTTTTACACCACGTTTTAGCAAACTGTCAACAATAGTAGTTTTGCCAATAATAGATGTTGGATTAACCACCATGCCTACGCGTTTACCTTTTAGTAGCGGAAGGTAAATTTCGGTTTGTTCGGCACCAGTTTTAAACTGAGTTGAAATTGAGGTTTTAGTGATGTTTGAGCTTGTTTTTTGCACTTTTTTGCTGCTTTGTCCGCAGGCGGTAAAGGCAAATGCAACTAAGAAAAGTTTTAAAAATGCTATTGATTTATTCATTATCAGACTTTAAACATGTGTGGCTAAAGCGGAATTGAATTAGCACTGTTGCTAAGTTACAAAATATTGCAAAAAGTTGAATGTAGCCTATTTCATATCGAGACGTATTTCTCTAAAAGCCGAAAGAACATTTTCTAAGTTAATTGTGCGTATTGCAATTGCGGGCGTAATGCTGAGTTTGGCAGTAATGATCCTCTCTGTAGCTATTATTAAGGGTTTTAAAACCGAAATACAAGACAAGGTAAGAGGTTTTGTCGGCGATATCCAGATCTACCGGTATGATTTGAATGGCTCGTTCGAAAAATCTCCATTTATACCTAACGACACTACACTAAATCATCTCAAGAACAATAAGGAAATTGCGGCCTATTATCCTTTTGCTACCAAGCCGGCTATTATTGTGGCCAATGGCGAAGTAGAAGGAATTAATTTTAAAGGTATAGACCGAACTTACAATTGGGATTACATTAAAAAGCATTTGGTGAGTGGTAAAATTATTGATTTTGCTGACAGTACTAAATCTGCTCAACAGATACTCATTTCTGATTTCACGGCAAAGCGATTGATGCTGAAGACTGGGGATACTTTCATTATACATTTTGTACAAAATCCGCCGAGAAAGAGAAAAATGACGATTGTGGGCATTTATCATATTGGTATTGAAAACTTAGATAAAGGCTTTGTAATAGGAGATTTAGCGCTGATTAGGCGTTTAAACAATTGGCAAGCAAATGAAACTGGCGGAATTGAAGTGCGTATCAAAGATTTTAAACTTTTAAAGCCCGTGGCCGATGATGTTTATAGTAGCTTAGAACTGAAGCTAAGGTCGCGATCGGTAGAGGAAAGTACGCCAGAAATATTTACTTGGCTCTCTTTATTGGATGTAAATACCAACGTAATTTTAACACTTATGTTGATTGTAGGAGTAATTAACATGATTACCGCTTTGCTAATTATGATTTTAGAACGCACCAATATGATTGGTATTTTAAAAGCGATGGGAATGCCCAATAGCAGCATGATGAAGATTTTTCTCTACAATGCCATTTACCTAGTTAGCTTGGGTCTTTTGATGGGTAATATTTTGGGTCTTGGGCTCTGTTATTTGCAGCAATACACCCATTTATTTAAGTTAGACCAAGCCAATTACTACTTAGATTATGTGCCAATTGAGGTGCACTTTATAGATGTGTTGCTTTTAAATTTAGTTACCATTGTAATTTGTGCTCTTGTTTTAATTATTCCTTCGATGTTGGTAAGTAGGATAAGTCCGCTGAAAGCGATTAGGTTTAAGTAAGTTAGGTTGCAAGTATTAAGGTTTACCTATAAGTTTTGTACCCTGCTATTTTTTAAGCCCCGTCGTCATTCCCGCATAGGCGGGAATCTCAAAGCGCTTACAAAGTTGTATGTCTACCGCATTACGATTAGCTGCGCTAATCACTTTGTGGTTGCAGAATAAATCTGGAATGACGTACTATTTAAGAGTTTGCAAAACGCCCATTTTCAAATCGTAAGTAGATAAAGTGATTTGCTGTAGGTTAAGTTCTGCTAAAACCTATAAGTTTTGTACCCTGCTATTTTTTAGGCTCTGTCGTCATTCCCGCGTAGGCGGGAATCTTAAAGCGCTTACAAAGTTGTATGTCTACCGCATTACGATTAGCTGCGCTGATCACTTCGTGGTTGCAGAATAAATCTGGAATAAGGTACTATTTAAGAGTTTGCAAAACGCCCATTTTCAAATCGTAAGTAGATAAAGTGATTTGCTGTAGGTTAAGTTCTGCTAAAACATAATCGGTAATTAGCGAGGCCAGCACAATCATGTCTACTCGCAAGGGAATTAGATTGGGCATTTGGCTACGTTCTTGGTGTGTAGAACTAATTAGCCTTTTGCTCAATTGGTGATAAGCCTTTATATCAATTTGTGCTTTTGCAATCTGTTGGATGTTTATGGTTGGATCTATTACTTCTGCATAAGTTTCAAAAGCGCCAGCAGAACCAATTAAAGTGTCAGCTCCAAATGCTTTACCAAAAGCAATTAACTCCACTAAATTCTCTTTCAAATGGTCTTTAATTTGCTCTTGATGTTCTTGATTAATAGGGTCTGATTTGAAGAATTTTTGCATCAGTCTAGCAGCTCCAATATCGAAGCTTTTTTTCCAATAAAATCCATCTTCGTCACAAAAAATAAATTCGGTACTGCCACCGCCAATATCCATAATTAGCGATTTTCCGTGTATGGCACCACTTAGTTTTACTCCTTCGTAAATGAGGTTTGCTTCTTCTTCGCCGTCAATAATGTCAATTACAATTCCAGTTTCTTTATTTACGGTATTGATAAAATCTTGCCCATTGCTAGCACTGCGAACTCCAGAAGTGGCTACTGCTCTAAGTTTTTTTACTTCGTATAGGTCAAGCGTCTTTTTAAAGTCTTTTAAACAATTCAAACCCCGTTCAAACGCTGTAGGGATAATCTTGTTTGCTTTAGTAATGTCTTCGCCAAGTTTGATAGGTTTGTTGGTTTTGTAGCTAATTTTCAGCTCGCTCGCGGTTTGCTCAGCAATGATAAGATGAAAGGTATTGGTTCCTAAGTCTATAGCGGCTATTTTCATTTTCAATATGCTATGAAAGCTAAGTTAAGCTTTCGTTAACGGTGCAGGTTGGTGTATGTAACACTTTAAAGTTACAAGAATTAGCAATAAAGCATAGTTCGTTTGCTTTTTGGTGTAAGGTGTTTGCTAGTTCTATTTGCTCTGGATTATCAATGGTAACTACTGGGTGCAAGTTTACTTCTACAAATCTGCCGCTGCCTGTTTCATCAGTTTCTAAAGTGCCGTTAGCATTATCTGTATAAGATAAAACGTTTATATGATGTAAGCTGCATACGTAAAGGTACGACATCATGTGGCATGACATTAGGCTGCTCAAAAGTAAATCTTCAGGGTTGTGTAAACTGGGGTCGCCTTTAAAAGCCTTGGCTGCTGATAGCTGTAAATCCGATTTGCCTTCAATGCTAATGGTGTGGTTTTTAATATATCTTTTCCGATGGTTTTTGTCAATTTGCCAATTGAGCATGGCTTTGAATAGGTGTTTTAATGGCATCTTTTTTTCTAATAAAAGCCCAAGATAGCGCTTAAATAAATGGTAATGAGCAAACACAAGGTGATGATAGCCAGATTTGCTAGTGTCCTCAACATCCATGTTTGATTTGATAAATCGTAAGTGAACTGTTTGGAAATGGCCACTACAGTTCCCATGATCATGAACCAAAAGGTAAAAAATAATGATAGTTTTTCTCTTAGCAAAGTGGTAACTAGATCATGAACTAGTCCGCAGAAAATGAAGGTAAATACCAATGCAACTCCAATTGGCAATAGTTTTTTGAGTGGTTTGAATATTTTTGAGCCCAAATAATAGCCAAAAATAGGGTTCCAGAAATTCCAGAAAGTAGCGAAATTTTTAGCGCCAAGCGAGCGATGTAGGTTGTTTCGAAGTGATTTTGAATGTCCAATTGGAACGCCGTTTCTCTTTTTTACATATTCGCCTAAAGTCATGACACAGAAGATTGATTTGCTGAAACATTGAGCATAGCAAAAAGATTGGTAGTGTTATGCAAAAGCTTTTGTTAAATAAACCTGACAAAAGCGGATACCGGCCTTGCGGCTAAGGCCTGTGCAGTATGAGCGCTTGGCAGGACAGAACGAAGATAGTAGCAATGGAGTTGCTTTTCAAAAGGATTACATACTATAAATAAGACTTACGAAGTTTAACTTTTGTATGCTATTATTTTTAAAGGCAAAGTTGAGGGCTTCGCCGTTTTGAAACTTCGTAAGTCTTTAAGCAAGTTGCACTTTGCTCCTTATTCTTTGTTCCTTGCTCCTTATTCTTTTTACTCTAATTTTTATAGGTAAACCACTTAAACATTTCTTTGAAGGTGGTTTTCTTGCCATACATTAAAATACCAACGCGGTAAATTCGGCCGGCAACCCAAACCGTGCCTAGGAAACCTAAAACTAAAATAGCCATAGATAAAGCTAGTTCCCAAGTGGGTACGCCATACGGAATACGAACCACCATAGCTATAGGCGATGTAAACGGTATCATAGATAGCCAAAAAGCGGTGCTGCCGTAAGGATCGTTGGCAACCACACTTAGTGATAAGGCGTAGCCAAGCAATAGGGGCATCATTACGGGCATCATAAATTGCTGGGTTTCGGTTTCGCTATCTACCGCAGAGCCAATGGCTGCGTACAAGGCGCTGTAAAATAGATAACCGCCCAAAAAGAAAAAGATAAACACCGATACAATTTTACCCACATCTAAACCGGCCAAACTCTTCTGAATATCGCCTATTGGGCCTGCCTGTGCAGTTGCGGCAGCCATTTGTGGACTGGCCGTGGTAACCTGACTTTCTGCCTGTGCGGCAGCCATTTCTTTCACATCATTTTTGTTTACCAAGAAGCTTACCGCTGCCGTACTGATGGCCAAAGTAAGTACAATCCAAAGCATAAATTGGGTTAAACCTACCAAGGCAATGCCTATAATTTTACCCATCATTAATTGGAAAGGTTTTACCGAAGAGATCATCACTTCGATGATACGACTGGTTTTTTCTTCGATTACCCCACGCATCACTTGTATGCCATATAGCATGATAAACATGAACATCAAAATGCCTGCAGTAAAAGCGATAAACGTACTTGCACCTGCACTAGATTCTTCTTCGGCACCGGTTTCGGCAATTTTTTTGGTAGAAATATCAACCACCGTTTTAAGCTTGTCCAAATCGCTCTGCGAAATGCCGCTTTCCTTGAGTTTTTGAGTTTTAATCAGTTCTTCGATATCTCCAGAAATACGTCGGTTTAAAGACATTCCCGCTTGCTTGGTGCCGAATAGTTCTACACCTTTTGGCGCATCTAAAGTAAACTCGGGCAAATACAAAATGTAATCATAATCGGCTTTGCCAATGCTTTTCTTTGCTTCATCCAAACTTTTATCAATGTAGGCGTATTCGATATTTTTATCCGTCTGCAGTTTTTCGGTGAGCGTTTTGTTGGTGCTCACTACGGCCACGGTATCGTGCGTATCTTTAATGCCTTTGTAGGTAAAATACCCAATAATGGCGTAAACACCGGCAATTAGTAGCGGCGTTAAAAAGGTCATTACAATGAATGATTTTTTCTTCACTCTAGAAAAATATTCCCTTTGGATAATGAGTAAAATCTTATTCATGGCTTTGTCCTTTCACTTTTTCAATAAAAATATCGTTCATCGTTGGTATTACTTCGTCCAAGCGGTGAATGTTAACGTGCGGCAAAAGCAGTGATAAAGCCTCATTGGCTGTACGGTTTTCTTTCAATTGCAGCTTAACTAACGTGTTTGCCTTCACATTTTCAGTTTGTAGCACTTGGTAAATGTCGTTGCTGGTAGCATGGTAATCGCCCTCATATTCTACCCAATAGGTGTTGCTGCGATAGCTTGCTTTAATTTCATCAACCGTGCCGTCTAATATTTTATGCGATTTATTGATCAATGCAATGTTATCACAAAGTTCTTCTACGCTTTCCATGCGGTGGGTAGAGAAAATGAAAGCAGCACCATTCCTGTTAAGCTCTAAAATTTCGTTTTTAATAATGTCGGCGTTTACGGGATCGAAGCCAGAGAATGGTTCGTCTAAAATAATTAATTCTGGTTGGTGTAAAACCGTAGCCACAAACTGCACTTTTTGCTGCATTCCCTTACTCAAATCTTCTACCTTTTTGTTCCACCAATCTTTCATTTCCAATTTTTCGAACCAATACCTGATTCGCTTGGTAGCTTCGGCACTGTCTAGGCCTTTTAGTTTAGAAAGATAAAGTACTTGCTCGCCAATCTCCATTTTTTTATACAAACCACGTTCTTCGGGTAGGTAGCCAATTTGCGAAATATGTTTGGTATTTAGGCGTTCGCCATTGAAAAACACTTCGCCACTATCTGGAGCGGTAATTTGGGTAATAATTCTAATTAGGGAGGTTTTACCAGCACCGTTTGGACCTAATAATCCAAAAATTTTGCCCCTTTCTACTTCCAAACTCACATCATCTAAGGCACGGTGCGTAGCATACTGCTTTACAATATTCTTAACGCTTAACATATTTTTTGTTTAGTTTCTCTGATAAGATAGCAAAAAGTACATTTCGTTACACAAATTTTGTGTTTTTAATTGGAACTCAGGCGTGCTAAGGTTTATGAGGTGTTTCAAACAGGCTGTGCAATAATAGCTTAGCGTCCTTTTGGTTCACTAATTGTTCTTTGCGTTAAAGAATAACCGCAAAGGTTTAAAGTATTCGCAAAAAATGCAAAAAAGTAAATTAATTTGGGCTACAGGACAGTTCGTTAAAAAATAAAGCAAGCTTTTGTAGCGGTTTGGGACAAACCAACGTACAGTTAAAAACCACTATTCTATACATTTTAATAAAACTATAATGAAGAAATTTCTAGCCGTATTGGCAATTGTATTTTTGGCCAATTTAGGTTGTAAAAAACTTGATGATAATGATGGGCTGTGTGCCTGCTCTCCTGTTACAGAACCCACAGTTGCATTGGTTGTAAAAAATGCAGCAGGGGCTGATATGTTAAATCCCGCAACTCAAGGATATTTTACAAATGCGAATATTCAACTCTACTATCAAGAAAATGGAGGTGCATTAAAACAGTTAAATTTCTACGTTCGTCCGTCGTTTTCTTATGGAAGTGATAAGTTTAATCATTATCAATTACATACCACCGAAATTATAAAACATATTGCGGTAAACAATCATAGCTTTTACCTTAAATTAGGCAGCAATAATCCCTTGAAACTCGATTTTGAACTTAAAACAAATGAAAAATATAAGGTAATTAAATTACTGGTAGATAATATGGAGGCACCAGCAGAAACTGGAACCGTTGCGACGTATGTGCCAAATATTTTCTACATTAATTTATAACGTTTGGTTAGAAGGTTCAACGCTTGTTTAAAGTTGATTATGAGTTATTCTAGAACAAATATGCAATTCGTTTTTACATAGCTTGAGGTAAAGAGTTTTTAGCCTTTTTTAAGTTGGTTTTTCAATTTGTTAGATGTTTTTTTTGAAACGACAAGAACTATCTACCTTGCTTTTTGTTTTAGTGTTAAATTATTCTTCACTTTAAAATTTTGGGCTATGAATATTAAAGAACTATTACTAAATGGCAAGGCTTTTTTAGCTCTTTTAAATGATTTCGCCATCGAAGCAAAAAACATAATTATACAAGATGAAGAAATGCTTTTTGCCAGCAAACGCAATCCAAAGAATGATATATTAAAAGAATCGGTTTGCATTGAAGGTAGAAATGATGATGGGATTTTCAACTTCTTTGGAACATTACATTTCAACTCGATAGATAAATTGGCTGTTTTTGAAATGCAGGGGTTTGAGAAAGTTGAAGGACAAGCTTAGTTGTGTAAATGTTATTCATTTGCTTTTTTAATATAATGAGGTCTTTTGCTGGCTATTCGCATTCCTAAAAGGAGTAAATTTGTGTTTGTTCTCGGCTTTATGCTTGTGCAGGTACATACTTCAAACAATAACCCAACTATCACAATTAATAAGATAGGTAAGGTATAAAGTGCCCTGATATCAAAACCAAAAGGAGAAGTTGAAACGTGGTAGCATCATTACCATTTAAATAAAAATTATAAAAGATGAAAAAAATAGTGTTAATAGCTGGCCTGATGTATACTTCGCTTTTGGGGTTTGGCCAAGCGCTTCCTACGTTCCAGTTTGGTATAAAAGGAGGTTTCAATTTGAGTAAGTTCAGTACAGAAAATACTTTTGCTAGTGATAATAAGGCTGGTTATTATGCTGGTGTGTGGACACGCATTGGCGCTGCGGGTATCCATTTACAGCCCGAGGTTTATATTTCGGGTAAAAATACTACGTTGAAAAACAGTAGTGGCTCAGAAAATAAGGTAAATTTTACCAGTGTTGATGTTCCAATATTATTAGGAACAAAAATTGGAGCTACAGGTGTTGGCTTTAGATTAAACACTGGCCCTGTGGTCTCATTTATTTTGAATAAGGAACAAAGCTTCGAAGATGCGGCATCGAATATATTTGACGGCAAGTTTAAAAATCAAGCTGTTGCGTGGCAATTTGGTACAGGCCTAGATGTAGGCAAATTAAGTGTTGATTTGCGCTATGAAATGGGACTGTCTAAGCTAAATGATGCTGGCTACCCCGATACAAAGTTAAATATGTTTACGCTTGGTTTAGGCCTAAAGCTTTTTTAAATAATTTCTTTTAGTTCGTAAGCATGTGCGCCTTTAATTGGGCGTATATCTTTTCTTTTTTTCTCGCTAATTACTTTGATAAAACAAGCGCCGAAATAAAAAATTAAAGAAGAGTAAAATACAAATAACATTACCAAGATAATAGAACCAGAGGCTCCGTATATATTTTCTATGTTGCTTAATGGCAGCATAATGCGGAGTATATATTTTCCTATATTAAATAGTACTGCTGTAAGCAAACCGCCTTGCATGGAAATTCTCCAGCTGGGGCGGGCATTAGTTAAAAATCTAAATAAAATGGTAAACCACACCATTACAATAAGTGTAAAAGCTACCTGATTTAAGCACCAAACCAACCATTTGGCAACATTGGGGGCGGTGTCGTTTAAATAAGTTCCTACTAAAGCCTGAATACTGTCTGTAACTATTCCTACAAAAAATAAAATTCCGGCCAACAAGATGATAATCATAGATCTCGCTCTTATTTTTAAAGTAAATAGGAAGCCGGTTTTATCATCTCTGCCAATATTCCAAATCTGCTCTACAGAGTTTTTAATTACGTTAAATAGCGTGGTAGCTACAAAAATGAAGAATACAAAAGTTAATACCGTAGCCCACCAATTATGGTCTACACCGCGAATGTTCTTCAGCGTGTCTTTAATTTGATTGGTGCTACTTGGTATCAATATTTCCGAAATACGTTCGAACAAACGAGTAGCTAAGATCCTTTTGTCTACAAAAAAACCAAATAATCTAATTAAGATAAGCAGAATAGGAGGGATGGCAAAGTTGGCAAAAAAAGCAGTAGCACCAGCTAAGCGTAAAGGGTCATTTTTTTGGTATAGAACAAAAGCTTTTTGCAGATGATAACAAAAATGAAAGAGCTTAGAATTCTTGATGATTGCCGTTTTTTCCATTAGCGATTTCAAAAATAACAAAATATAGCTAACAGATGTTTGTTGTCATAACTTTTAATGTAACTATTGAGGTTGTCTTGTGATTTTTAAGGAGTTTAAAAACTATTTGTAGGTTCCAAGGTTATTCTGTAAAACTAAAACTTTGGTATATGAATAATTTTTTTAGAACCATACTAGCGGGCTGGGGAGCTTGGAAATTAGGAGGAGGCTGTGTATCTACTATTGTGGTGTTTGTGGTTTTGTATTACTTGTTGGGGCATTGCTAATGAAAAGCTGTCATTCTGGGAAACGCGGAGTCTATTAGTAATTTAACAGATTATTCGCTAAGCTCAGAATGACAGCCAATTTCGAAATGAGGAAAGAATGTTTACAAATTTCCTCTCAATGCTTGTTCACGTTCTAAGCTTTCAAATAAAGCTTTAAAGTTGCCAGCGCCAAAACTTTGTGCACCTTTACGCTGTATAATCTCGAAAAATAAGGTAGGCCTATCTTCTACTGGCTTGGTAAAAATCTGTAATAGATAGCCTTCTTCGTCGCAATCCACTAAAATTCCTAGGCTTTTAAGTAGCGCTATTTCCTCATCAATTTCTCCCACTCGTTCCGGCATCATTTCGTAATAAGCTTGCGGTGGTGCACTTAAAAACTCTACGCCTCTTTCCTTCAGTTGCCTTACCGTTTTAACGATATCGCTGGTGGCAACAGCGATGTGTTGAACGCCTTCGCCTTCATAAAATTCCAAATATTCCTCAATCTGCGATTTTTTGATACTTTCTGCTGGCTCATTAATTGGGAACTTAGAATAGCCGTTTCCGTTACTCATTACCTTGCTCATCAAGGCAGAATACTCGGTGTTGATCTGCTTATCGTCAAAAGAAAGAATGTTCACAAATCCCATCACATCTTCGTACCATTTTACGGTCTCGTTCATGCGGTTCCAACCTACGTTGCCTACACAATGGTCTATGTAAAGTAAGCCTGCATCGGTAGGGTTATAATCGCTTTCCCATTTTTTATAGCCTGGCATAAATACACCACCATAGTTTTTACGCTCCACAAACATGTGGATGGTTTCGCCATAAGTATAAATGCCACTCATTTTAACCTCGCCATGTTCGTCGGTTAAAGTTTGCGGTTCTAAGTAAGGTTTGGCACCACGTTTGGTAGTTTCTTCAAATGCGCTGTAGGCATCATCAACCCAAAGTGCTAATACTTTTACACCATCGCCATGCTTTTTAACATGCTCTGCTATAGGGTGTTCAGATTTTAAAGCCGTGGTTAATATCAAACGTATTTTTCCTTGTTGCAATACATAAGACGCCCTATCTCTAACACCTGTTTCTGGCCCGGCATAAGCCAACGACTGAAACCCAAAAGCGGTTTTGTAATAGTGGGCCGCTTGTTTAGCGTTACCTACGTAAAATTCTATATAATCCGTTCCATTAATTGGAAGGAAATCTTGCGCCTTAGCTATTTTTTCTGCAAATGTTTGTGTGCTCATTGTTTTTATTTTGTCCGAAGTCGGATGACCGAGGTCGGAAGTTGTCTTGTTTTAATTGGAAGGTTTTAATATTGTAAGGCTGTCGTCTTATCTTCGGACATCGGACATCCGACTTTATTCTACATTAATTTGCCAACTCTTGTGATAACTCTCGTCTTCTATCGCAATTGCGTCTTCGGTTAACATTAATGGCCTAAAAGGATCAATCATCACCGCTAGTTCCTCGGTACTTTCTTTGCCAATAGATTTCTCTACCGTGCCCGGGTGTGGCCCATGAGGGATACCTCCAGGATGTAAAGTAATTTGGCCTTTCTCCACGCTTTTGCGGCTCATAAAATCGCCATCTACATAATATAAAACTTCATCACTATCTACATTACTATGGTTGTAAGGCGCTGGTATCGATAAAGGATGGTAATCGTACTTGCGTGGAACAAAGGAACAAATCACAAAGTTGTGTCCTTCGAAAGTTTGATGTACGGGAGGTGGCTGGTGCAAACGCCCGGTAATCGGTTCAAAATCGTGGATAGAGAAGGCCCATGGGTAATGGAAACCATCCCAGCCTACGAAATCGAAAGGATGTGTACCATAGGTGTAAGGGTACATTACTTCCTGCTTTTTGATCAACACTTTAAAATCTCCGAACTCATCAAAAGTTTGTAAGTTTTGCGGCCTTTTAATATCTCTTTCACAAAATGGAGAATGCTCCTCTAGCTGTCCAAAAGCATTTCTATATCTTTTAGGAGTACGGATGGGGCTAAAACTTTCTACAATAAACAAACGATTTTTCTCATCCTTAAATTCCATTTGATAAATCGTACCTCTAGGGATCACCAAGTAATCTCCATATTCAAAAGCAATTTCGCCGAAACCTGTTTTTAACTTGCCTGTCCCTTCGTGAATAAAAATCACTTCATCAGCCTGGCTATTCTTATAGAAATAATCGGTCATTGATTTTCGTGGAGCAGCCAACGAAATGTGCAAATCGCTGTTTACCAATACCGGTTTTCTACTATTTAAGTAATCATCTTCTGGTTTAATATTGAAACCAATGAGGCTGGTATGGCGCAAATGCTTTTCACGGGCAATTTTAGGGGCTACACTGTACGGTTCGCCCAAAGACTTTACAATAGTTGGCGGGTGGCAATGGTAAACCAACGAGTATAAGCTTGAAAAACCTTCTGTAGAAACCAGTTCTTCGGCATATAAATCGCCATTTGGTTTACGGAAAACGGTATGTCGTTTAGGAGGTATAGTTCCTAAGGTGTGGTAAATAGGCATACTAAAAGGTTAAATTTGGTCAGAAATAAATATAACGAATAATAACGCAAAGCGTTTTGATAATATTTACGGAACATTTTGCGAACGTCTTGAAAACGTTCTACATAAGTGGATTTTTATAGAGAGTACTGCGCAAATATTAACTTAGAGAGCAACGCATATCGGTAAGCAGAAAAAACTTCTGCTACGCAATGGTTATGATATGGAAAAATCTCGCTCATTTTGCTTCTGTAAAAGTAGTTTTTTTGCATCAATATTTCAAACATCACATCATACAATTTTATGGCTATAGATTTTATTACTTTACAAATTGCGCCTTAAATTGAAATGCTCTTAGGTGCCGCAGATGCTTGATAAAAATATTAACCAGGTGTAGCTTTTGGAAAACCTCAAAAGCTTTCATAGCTTTGACCAAAATCCAATTATAAACCATCTCCAATAAATACTGTTGTTACATTGGATTGTTAAAATTGACTTCGCTAACTAAAATTATTTATAACAATGAAGCTTGTATCCTATAAAACAGAAGATAAAGAACATTTAGGCATTTTCGTAAATGGCCATATTTATAATTTAAATTCTTGCCATAAACTAATTCCTGATGATATGAACGCTTTTTTAGCTGGTGGAGAGCCACTGATGGAAAGAGCGAAACAAGTTAATCGAGATATTTTGGATGGTAAATTGCAGCCAAAAGAAGAAGTTTTTTATGAACTTTTAGCACCTGTTCCGCATCCAACTTCATGTAGAGATGGTTATGCGTTTAGGCAACATGTTGCTGCAGCTCGCAGAAACCGTAAGGTCGATATGATTGCCGAGTTTGACCAATATCCGATATTTTATTTTACTAACCATAATGCGATACAAGGTCCTGGCGAAATCGAGTGCATGCCAGATCATTTCCAGAAATTAGATTTTGAGCTAGAAGTAGCGGTAGTTATTGGTAAAAAAGGACGTAATATTAAAGCTGCAGAGGCAGACGAATACATAGCGGGTTACACCATCATGAATGATATGAGTGCCCGTACTCTGCAAATGGAAGAAATGTTATTGAACTTAGGCCCGGCCAAAGGAAAGGATTTTTCTACCGTAATTGGCCCTTGGTTGGTTACCCCCGATGAGCTGGAACCTTACAAAGTTGCCGCAAAAGAAAACCATGTAGGCAATGCCTATAACCTAAGCATGATCTGTAAAGTAAATGGCATTGAAGTTTCTAGCGGCAATATGGCCGATATGGACTGGACTTTTGCCGAAATTATTGAGCGCTGCGCTTATGGCGTAGATATTTTGCCAGGTGATGTGATTGGCTCTGGCACTGTAGGTACGGGTTGCTTTTTAGAGTTAAATGGCACTGGTTTGCTAAACGATCCAAACTACCAAGTACAATGGCTGCAACCAGGCGACCATGTAGAAATGGAGATCACCGGTTTGGGTGCGCTAAGTAACAACATTACCAAAGCAGCTACCGATTTTTCGATACTAGCACTTAAAAAATAAAGTTTGAAAAGCAGGGTTTTGCACGCTTCGGCAACCAAAGTCCTGCTATTCGCTTTACTGCGTGGCAAACACTCAGGTTTGCCACTACGTGTTCGCTGCTATCAGGTTTAAGTAACTTAGGTAAACCTTTCTACCCTAAACCAAATCGCTAATAGTTGCGTCATTTCGAACGCAGAGAGAAATCTGTTATTGAAAAGCGATTAACTTTGAGATTTCTCTCTGCGTTCGAAATGATGTCTAAAGAATAAAAACTTTTCAACCTTAAAACATATCAATTTTTATCATGCTAACCCTTAAATGCGAAGACCTTTCCCCAATGCAACTGCAAAACTACCTGCAGTATGCCATAGCGCCACGTCCAATTTGTTTAGCTTCTACTATTGATGCCCAAGGGAATGTCAACCTCAGTCCCTTTAGCTTCTTTAATTTGTTCAGCACTAATCCGCCGATTTGTATTTTTTCTCCGGCTAGGCGTGTAAGAGATAATACCACTAAGCATACGCTAGAAAATGTGCTGGAAGTTGGCGAGTGTGTTATCAATATTGTTAACTACGCTATGGTGCAGCAAACAAGTTTGTCGAGTACCGAATATGCAAAAGGCGTAAACGAGTTCGAGAAAGCAGGTTTTACTATGGAAACTTCGCACTTGGTAAGGCCGCCGCGAGTTGCCGAAGCTCCAGTTCAGCTAGAATGTGTGGTTAGTCAAGTCATTCCATTGGGCGATCAAAACGGCGCTGGAAATTTAGTGTTAGCAGAAATTAAACTCATCCACGTTAAAGAAGAAATTTTAGATGCAGAAGGCAAAATAGATCAGCAAAAAATAGATTTGGTGGCTCGTTTGGGCGGCAATTGGTATAGCCGTGTAACTCCCGAAAGTTTGTTTACCGTTCCAAAACCGTTGACTACTTTAGGTATTGGGGTAGATGCTTTGCCGCTTTCGGTACGCCGTTCTTATGTGCTTACTGGTAACGATCTAGGTTTACTGGGCAATGAAGAGCAATTGCCGAGCGAAAGTGAAATTGCAGAAATGCAATGGAATACCAATGTGAAAGATATTTTAGATGCTACCATTGGCGATGAAACCAATCGCGAACGCGAACTGCATGAATTTGCCAAAGAGCTAATTGCTTTTGGTAAAGTAGCGGATGCCTTGAAAGTATTGTTGCTTTAGGTAGTCCGGAAATTTTTAGTCAGCAAAGTCCGTAAGAAAAATACCACAATACTAATTAAATCAGCGGAAAAATCTGTGCAATCAGCGGGGAAAAATTGAAGTCGAAAAGTTTTTAGTCAGCAAAGTCCGTAAGAGAAGGGACCTTCATTAAGCGAAGTAAAAAACATTCCAATCAGCGGAAAAATCTGTGCAATCAGCGGGAAAAAAACTGAAGTCGGAAAGTTTTTAGTCGGTAAAGTCCGAAAGAAATGCCATTAGCTACGAAATTCCAGAAGTCTCCGTCAGCAGCTTTGTAATTATCATTGGCAAACAGATACCTAAGTCCTAATAGCTAGCAGCTGAATTACTCCATCACAGTCACCGCCTTTAAGAAACGGTTTTTGTAATAACCTTCTAAATCAGTAATGGTTACGCCTTTAGCTTTGCCAGATGATGAATGAATAAATTTGATTTTTCCATCCTCGTCAATAGAGTAAATGATGCCTACGTGGCCAGGTTTTCTTACTCTAGAATTAGAGCCAGTAAATACTAACACATCACCTACTTTAGCATCTGCCAATTTAATGGCTTTTCCTTTTTGAGCAAAATCTGCAGATGAACGAGCTCCATTTATATTAAAACCAAATTGTTTATAAACGTAACTCACAAAGCCAGAACAATCAAAACCAACTTTAGGGTTACTAGAAGCATAGCGATATCTAGTTCCAATAAGTGATTTGGCAAAGTCCATGATTTTGTTTGAAGTAGCGTTGGCCACTTCTGGAATGTGGTTAATTACTTTCTCCATCATCTTTTGATATTGCATGGTTAGTGATACATTATCTTGTGCTTTAGAACTAAAAGCAATACTACCGAGCAAAACGATGGTTAAAAGTATTTTCTTCATTGTTTCAAACTTAACTAACCCAACGTTTAGAACCAAGGAATGTGGAAAACTTATGTTTAGTGGATTGCTAAATTGCGATATTGTTTTATTGCTGATAACTAGACTGCTAACTGAAAATTGAAAACTGCAAACTAAGGAGTTGTTACCGCTACAGGCAGTACTTTTCCATTAAAGAACTTGTGCCCGGTTCTAGCAAAATCAGCCACGTATTTGCCCATTTCAAATGCCATTACGGGACTTTCATAGCCAGGAAAAGCAGCTTCTAACATTTCGGTTTGGGCCGAACCCAATGCCAAACAATTGATTTTAATTCCAGTTGAGATTAACTCTTGTGCCATGCATTCGGTTAGGATATGTAATGCCGCCTTACTTGCGGAGTAGGCTGCCAGTCCAGGAAATTTTACGCTACCTTGAAAGCCGCCCATGCTGCCAATATTTACAATATGCGCACCAGCACTCATAAAAGGTAGCATATATCGGCTCATCTTAAAATGGCTCATTACATTATGCTCCAACATATTTGCCAAATCGTTTTCCGTGGTTTCTAAAAAAGGCTTATTAACCAGTAAACCCGCATTGTTAATCAAAATATCGACACTACCTAGTCTTTGCTCAATGAATGGGATTAACGCATTGTAATCATCGTTTACCAGATCAAAAGCCACAGGCAGTAGGTTGCAATCTGGTGTAATGTTTTTAGCAATTTCGTGCAATTTTCGCAATTTATCAGCCGAACGGGCAATACAAACTACTTTATTTTTAGTGTCTAAACTTAATTCTAAGGCCGCTTCGAAACCTATGCCGCTACTGGCTCCGGTAATGATGATATTCATAGCTGTAAACTTTTGAGAGGCCAAAGATAGGTATTATAAATGTTTCGCATTTGTAGTTTAAAAAAATGATTAGCGCTACTTTTTTAATACCGATGGACATAAATGAGTAAGTTTGCTGCTTGAATTGAATAAGATGTTAGAAAAACTGAAAGAACGCAGCGGTGGATTGTGTGAGTTATGTAGCAAAACTGAAGCCACAATTGCCTATGTGGTAAGTCCTAAAAAAGATGATGTAGTAGAAAATCAGGTTGCTTTGTGCAACGATTGTCTACAAAATATAGATGCAACCGACAAAAGTTTTTATTGGAGAGTGGTAGAAGGTAGCATTTGGAATCCTGAGCCAAGTGTACAGGCGTTGAGTTATCGTATGCTACAAAATTATAAGGATGAAGATTGGGCTAGTGGCGTGTTGAGTATGGTAGATTTAGATGAAGATGTAATTCAGTGGGGGATGAGTGGTTTGGAAATAGCTGCGGTTCATATTGATGCATTTGGTAATGTATTGGAGAATGGAGATACTGTTGTTTTAACACAAGCGTTAGACGTAAAAGGCACTAGTTTTAGTGCGCCAAAAGGCACTGTAGTGAAACGGATTAGGTTGGTGTACGATAATCATGAGCAAATTGAAGGCAAAATCAATGAGCAAATGATTGTGATATTGACCAAATATGTAAAGAAGAATAACTAAGAAGTTATATATCGTCATTGCGGGGTACGAAGCTGTCTTACTACTATTAGGATGCGCTTTAAGATTGCTTCGTGCCTCGCAATGACGGTTTTTTAAAGTTTTAGCTTTTTAATCTTCCATAGTAATCAACTGCGTAACCGGATTGGCGATAACATGAAAGCCATCATTAATTAGTTTGCTGAACTCTTTTTCGTTGGCAGCTTTCATTTCCAAATAAATCCTCACTTCTTTTTCCAAAGCGGGGTTGCTTGAGCTATGGTGCAAAATCTCCAAAATCTGCAACGCACAAAGCCAGTCGTGACGGAAATTGGTTTTCAATTCGGCAAAAATTTCTGCTAATTTTTCAGTTCCTTGGCCTGTTTCACGAATGTCCCTCACCTCTTGGTACAAGCTGTGGAGTTGTTTGGTTGGCCCATCGTAAACAATTTTATGGGTTAATTGCTGACTGACATACGTGATTTCTTCATAAGCGTCTTTATCGGCAGCACCATTAAAAACAGATACAATTTTTTCACCAACGGCCATATCGTAAGTTCCCCATTCGGGTTGGAAAAGCACATTTCCGTTCGCTTCTTTTACTGTGCAATCTTCAAAGGCAATTAATATCGTTTTACCGCCCTTGCAGATGATTTCCTTTACTTTTCCGTCTACGTGAATACCACTTTCAAAAGTTAAATTAGTTGACAACCCCACTTCAATTCCTAAACTTGCTAAATCTGCTAAGCTATGGTCTTCTAGTAGTTTTTCAACGTTTTTTAATTTGCCCACAGGCGATGAAAAACCGTCTTTGTGATAGTGTTTGCTATGTCCATCCAACTCTTTGCCATCAAAAGCTAAAGCCGATTGGCCTGTGGTTTTAATGAAAGTTACTTCGTCGTCTTTGCTAATGCCAACATCGGTAAATACGCCCGTAACCTGTATGCCAGAACTGTAAACGGCCGTACTTGGATTTTTACATTCAATGGCTTTCAAGATGCTCTCTGAACCGCCACGTCTAAAGGCCATGGTATCTGCAAAAGCTTCTAATACATCAATTAAGTTCTGAAAAGTAGCTGTTACAAATAACTGAGGTTGCTCTTGGGTAATATCGTAAGCGTAATTTACGGTGTTCATGTCGTACCACAGTTTTTTAATTTTCGGATCCATGCAAGTAGAACTTTCTCCAATAGAAGAAAGTAAACCAGCACCGTAAATCTTCGGATTATCTAAGGTTCCAATTAAGCCGTATTCTACAGTCCACCAATGTAAGCGCCCCAACAGAGCCATTTCCGAAGGTTCGCCCATATTTTCTGAAATGAACTTGAGTTCTTTTTCTGCTTTGGCAATTTCTACTTCATCTATATTTACCGCTTCCTTTAAAATAGATAACTTGCGGATGGCTTCATAAAGTTCGAAATCTTTGCTAGAAAACATGGCTTTAGCGCCTATAGAGCCAAAGTAACTTAGGTAAGCATTATAATCTGTATCAGCAATAATAGGAGCGTGGCCCGCACTTTCGTGTATAATGTCTGGTGCAGGGGTGTACTCAATATGGTTAATCTGGCGAATATCTGCAGCGATAACCAGTACTCGGTAAGCTTGGTATTCCATAAATGCAGCTGGCGGAATAAAGCCATCAACCGTTACGGCGCCCCAACCAATTTTACCTAAATTGTCGTTCATGGTTTGCAAGTCTGGAATATACTCGATACTTAAGCCTGCTCGCTGCAAGCCTTTAATGTAAGGGTAATAAGCAACGTGCTTTAAATAACTATAGTTTTGACGCATTACGTAACGCCAAACCGCTTGATCTATTGGCGTGTATTTCTCGTAATTTTGCTCTACTATAAATTGCCTTAAATGCTTGGGTAATTTGGCAACCTGCTCGTTATTAAAGTCGTTAAAATCGCTCATTTATAAATTTATTAATTGCCCTAAATTAGCTGATTTGCGATTAGAAAGCAAGAAAACACTACTGTTTTGGTAGAAAATGACAAAGATTACTTTTGTCAATAAAGTCTTAAGAAATAAGCTATGTTGTCAATAGCAAAGAATATTCGGGATTAGCTTTGCGTTCTTTGCGAATACTCTAAAACCTTTGCGGTAAATTTTTAATGCAAAGGTTGGCAAAAAACGCCAAGTGATGTAATAAAGATTGTGAAATAGCCCTGTAGCGTAAATACTTTTTGTGTGTCACGCTGAGTTTATGAAAGCGTTTCGCCATAATTATCCATCGACAAGCTCTGGATGACAGGAGTATGCTCCAAAAACGGTAGCAAAAAGATTTTAGCGGAAAGCAGGACTAGCGAACCATGGTAGTACTGCCGTTGCGCTTCAAAATTAAACATTTTTCTTTACCCGAAACGAAAAGTACTTTTGAGAAAAATAACTAAAAATGGCTAGCACAACAGTAATTAAAGCTTTGGCAATAGAAGGGTAAAACATAAAACCGTCTACCAAAATCTTCATTAGCGCATAATTGAGTAAGATGTTAGTGCAAACTACAGTGCCATATCTAAACAACTGTATACGTCCTTTTAAATTTGATTGTGTAAAAACCAAGTACTTATTAAGGGTAAAACCCACTAAAAATGTGAAAACAGATTCGATAGCCAAAGCGGCAATGTGACCGGTAACTAAATAGCCGTTAACATGTACAGCCTGTTGGTGCAGCACGTAATTGTAGATCACAAAATAAGCAATAATACCCGAGGCAGCAGTAAAACCACCACTTGCCATGTACCTAAATGTGCCGATAGAAAACCAATTTTTAAAAGGGGGATAGAAAAAATCGATGATGCGCAATGCTAATTTTCTCATCCTTTAATTATGTATTGTTTGTATTTCATTGACCTCTATTGTTGCAAGTCTACTGAATGCATTGCCGCTAAGGAGCCACAATGGTAAACAGATAGGCGGCAAAAATAGTTAATAATACTACGCCTTGCAATATGTTAGTTTTTCCAGAACCAAGCGAAAGCATCAGTATAAATTGAGCCGATAATAATAGTACCATAGATTTGGTGTCTATGCCTAGGGTAATTGTTAAACCAGAAATTAAGGAAACAATAGAAACAGCTGGAATGGTAAGGCCAATGGTAGCCAGTGCAGAACCCAAAGCTAGATTTAAACTGGTTTGTAGTCTATTTTTTCGTACGGCATTTAGCGCCGCTATGCCTTCGGGCAGTAAAACTACAGCGGCAATAATTACACCTACTAACGATTTTGGTGCTCCGGCATTTACTATGGCAAGCTCTATATCTGGTGCAAGTGCTTTGGCTAGCAATACTACAATACCCAAGCAGGTTAATAGGAGTAAGCCGCTAGTTAAGGCTACTTTTGCAGTTGGAGGCAAAGCGTGTACTTCTTCATCTTCTGTATTAACTGGAGGCAAGAAAAAATCTCGGTGCCTAACGGTTTGTACTAAAATAAATGTACCATAAATAATTAAAGAAATAACAGATACAAAAATAAGTTGCGATTTGCTGTAAGATGGCCCCGCCACGCTGGTGGTAAAGTTTGGAAGTACCAAAGTGAGCATCAATATAGCGGTTAGCGCAACTAAAGGCGCTTTTACACCGTCGAAACTGAAACGTTGCTGGTTAAACTTAAATCCGCCTACCAGTAAGCATATTCCTATCATTCCGGTTAATATGATCATTACGGCTGCCAAAACCGTGTCTCTTGCCAGCTCTTCGGTACCAGGGCCACCAGTGAGCATTAAAGACACAATTAGCGCCACTTCAATAGTGGTAACTGCTAGCGCTAAAATCAGTGTTCCAAATGGTTCGCCAACTTTGTGTGCCACTACTTCGGCATGGTGTACTGCGGCCAACACACTACCAATTAAAAGCACCACTAATATGGCAGTGCCGAAACCTCCAATACCATTTAAGGGCAAAAAATAGGCTAACCAAGCTAATATGGGTAAGGCAATTGTCCAAAGTGGTAAAGGTAATTTTTTAAGCATGTGATTTAATTTATGGTGGTTTTAATTACGATAATTTCAAAGTTACGCTTAGGAGGTTCTTATCCTAATTATCTATGTAAAGATTAGATTACTAAAATATGTATAACTTTTTAAGTTGTACCTTAGTCTGAAACAAAATATAACCCATTAACACCACAACATGAAAACATGTTTTTTCTTTTTAGTTTGCAGTATTTTTAGCGTTTCTGCTTTTTCGCAAATTGATACCTCTGCTTACCGTACCATAGCAAATGCTATCCAAAAACAGTATGCTCCAGATAAAAGAGCTGTTTATTTTCAAGTTCGCTTTAAAGCAGATACTGTTTTTGTAGAAAGTACATCTAAACATGCAGTAGAGGCATTTGAGAAATCTTTTCCTGCCGATGTTAAAGAAAAATTAGCAGCTACAGTATTGCCCACCAAACAACTAAAAGATTTAACTTTTGGGGTGACCACTATTTCTGTTGCCAATAACAGAAGCCAACCTTTTCATGGTGCGGAGCTGATGACGCAAACGCTTTTGGGTACGCCCATTCAGGTACTTAAAAAACAGGGTGGATTTTATTTAGTAAAATCACCGGATGGTTATTTAGCATGGACAGATGGCGGTTCTATCGCTTTGATGTCCGAAAATAAATTCAAGGAATGGCAAGCTGCAAAAAAGGTTGTTTATGTGAACGATTATGGTCATGCCTTGGCAAAAGCCGATATTGAAGCAGCAAGGGTTTCTGATTTGGTGGCTGGAAATATACTAAGATTTTTATCAGTAGAGAATGGTTTTACTAAAGTTGCTTTTCCAGATGGTAGAGAAGCTTATGTACCAACCGCACAACTTATCGATTACGCCCAATGGGCCAATAAACCTTTGCCCTCTGCCGGTTCGATTTTGCAAACAGCACAAACTCTAATAGGCGTACCTTATTTATGGGGCGGCACCTCTATTAAAGGGGTAGATTGTAGTGGTTTTACTAAAACTGCTTATTTCTTAAACGGTGTAATTATTCCTCGTGATGCTTCGCAGCAAGCACTGGTTGGAGAGAAATTAGATGTTTTGGAGAATGATTCGATTAGTATAGCGAAGTGTCTCAAAAACCTACAGCCGGCGATTTAATGTTCTTTTCTGCTGCAAAACGAAGAGGTATAAATGGGGGTAGGGTAAGCCATACTGCGATTTACATGGGCGAAGGGGAGTTTATCCAATCTGCGGGAATGGTGAAAATTAGTAGCATTTTACCCACTGCGGCTAATTACGATGAATATCAGACCAAAACCTTGGTGGGAGCCAGAAGGATTTTAAATCAGGTAGGAAAACCTGAAATTACAAAGGTAGAGCAGCACGATTGGTATTTTAGTAAAAAATAATGAGTATCAAAATTTATCATAACAGCAGATGCCAGCAAAAGCAATGCTGCGTTAAAGGAAATCACACGAAGTGGAGAGCCCTTTGAAGTGGTTAACTATTTAGAAAACGTACCTAGCGTTGAAGAATTGAAGGACGTTTTAACCAAATTGAATTTAAAACCCTTTGATATTGTTCGTAAAACGGAGAAGGTTTATTTAGAAAAATACAAAGGTAAAGAACTGTCTGATGAAGAATGGATCAATGCACTGCATGAAAATCCAATTTTAATACAAAGACCAATTATTGTTAATGGAGCTAAAGCTGTAGTTGCGAGGAGCGAAGAGGCAATTGATAGTATTATTTAATAATAGAGGCAGGTTCTGTTATTGAAAAAAATTAAAGAATAAGTAGGCTGCCGGACATTTGGCGACAGTTTTTAGACAATGAAATTATATAGTAGTAGACACCTAAAGGTAACTTTGCACCCTTATATTTTCCATCAAATTTCAAACTAGAGCCAACGTATTCAAATACTTGATTTCCAGTTCTATTGAATATTTTAATTTTTGCATCTGGATATTTGTCGAGATCCGGAATGCTCCAGAAATCATTTATACCATCATCATTAGGGGAGAATGAATTAGGTATTTTTAATTCGGCACCATTTAACTGAATTTTTAGCACTCCTCTTTCACTTTCGCATTCTCCAACTACTTGTGTTACATAATATGTGGCGTTGCTCTCGGCATTAATTTGAAATACGCTATGATTTTGTTCTATTATTGGAGTAGTTGCAGTGAATGAGGAGTATAAACGATAAGCTCCATTAGACGAGGGATTTTTAACTGGCACATTAACTGTCATCGGTGCGCATATACTTACGACGTCGAGCGTAGGCGTTATTAACGTAGTTGATTGATTTTGAAGTGTAAAACTTAAGGGCGAAATTTCACAATTTGAAGCGTCTCTTATATGTAGTGAATAAGTCCCAGCAGGTAAATTAAAAATGTCTAACTTATCACCAATTTGCTGTAAGTTCTCATTTTTCCAACTATAAATTAATGGAGTCTTTCCTCCAGTTATGGTAATGCCGCTAATGGATCCAATGTTTTGTCCGCATAAATCTGGATTGATTTTTACTTTGTTTTTATCGGCAGTGATGAGAGGTATCCTATTTGCAGTGATAGATTGATATAAGGTTTCACAACCGTTTTCGTCTTTTAGAAATAACCTGTAAGTACCTTCTGGTAAATTGCTGACTTGGGCTCTTGTGCCAACTAATTGATTGTTTTCATTCAGCCAACGCATCCCTGTAATATTAACATCGTTATCGCCAGAAAAGGAAAGCGTCACATTGTTTAATCCACAAATTGCATCGCTAGCCGAAACGGTATAATTGGTAAATGTTCTAGGCTGATATTGGCCAACCGTAAAGAAATTAGTTTCTTCTCTACATCCGTTACCATTTGTAGCAATTAGTTTATACTCGCCAGCGGTTACATTCTCCAGATTTTGAGTTGATGAAACAGTTCTACCTTGCCGGTCTACCCAACTAAAGGTAGTTGCACCAGAGACGCTAACTCCTTTTATGTAACCATTAGCTACATTACAAGCAGATTTTTTGATATCAACACCAACCTGATTTAATGTTATTCCTCCATCAACTATGATATCGAATACCTGAGAAAAAATAGGCGGACATGCGCTGTCATCTTTAATTTCTAATTTGTATTTGCCAGCTCCAACGTTCTCTAAATCTAAATTGGTGCCAACAGTTTGTGATTTGTCGTTAGTCCATTTATAGGTTAAGGTACCTGCGCCACTTGTAGTTATACCTTTTATACTGCCCAAATTACCTTCACAAGTAGTATTAGATACTCGGGCATTCGTATAGCTTGCTGCGGGTCCGCTACTACTAATTAAAGTGTACGGACCAAAATCTCTGGTTACACACTCCCCAACTAAACGTAACCGGCAGGTACATTTTTTAGTTCTCGATCTCTGCCAACTTCGTTACCTTGTTCATCGAGCCAACTCATTTCTTTATAGTAGTTGGGGTACAGATTTAAAATTGAACCTAAATTATTACAAGATGGATGCACCAGATTTGGCGTTCCGTTAAAACCGAGTTGAGGCCTGTTGTCAGTAATTGTAACCCATTCAGAATAGATGATACAGCCAAACTGATATGCTTTTAATTGATACTTTCCCGCAGGTACATCTTTAAGTTCGGGTTGTGTGCCTACTACGTTGCCGGCTTCGTCAACCCATTCTACCTTGTTTACGTTTACCAGATAGGTGCCTTCTATTTTGGCATTACTGGTATTACAAGTTTGTGGTGTTACTTTAAATTCTTGTCCAGCGGTCATTTTATAAATACGTGGATCAGAAAATTCTGAAGAAACTCCATTTAGCGTAGCGCCAGCAAGAACAGAATATCCGCTTTCTATAGCGCCGTTGTAAATCCAATTTCCATTGGCATCTGCTTTAACTGTAGCAAAATATCTTTTTGGTTGGCAGTTGGTACACTCAGGATCCGAATAAAATAGTTCAATTCTAGCGCCGGGCTTACTTCGGCCCGAAACGGAGTTGCTGGTTACATTGTCTAAAAGTGCCTCAATAGGTTTAGGTGTGGCTGTGGCAAATGGGCCAGTTTGGGTATACAATAAAGGCATCTCTGGGTTACAAAAAAAGGAGTTGTGGCTTAACTCTATTTGACTGCTTTGTTCTATCCAAACTGCACCTGGAAATAATTTTTGATATGGCAGGTGACTGTTAGTATTGGTAAAGTTGTTGCCCTCTGCTGTAGATGTTCCTCCGATTAATGCTTTTCCAGTTATACTTCGCAATGAAAGTGCCTGCGTAAAAAAGGGTAGTTGGTGCTGAAGATTTTTCGAAATCCCGAATGAATTTCTTTGAATCAAAATATCTGCATTATCAAAGCCATGCAAATTAAAACCAACACCAAAAACATTATCTAGTATAGAAATGTTAAGCCCTCCCGTATGATTTAGATTTGCATCTACAGAAAAACCAACGCCATTCATATTTCCTACATTTCCAGATATACCCGGTCTTTCTTCGTTTCTATTTGCGTAGAAAATATTATTTTGAATAAGGTAGTCCATTTGATTTACCTGTAATTCGCGAGGAATAGCGCCATATCCTCCAAAGTCACCATAAATAACATTTCCTTCAGCTTTGCTGCTTCCGCCTATCATCGCTTTTGATACCCGATATAAGTTTGAGCCACTTCTTACTTTATCTGCAATTTGGAGCCCGTCTTCGTGCACACCAATATAGTTATTAACTAAACGGAGATTAGTGATTGAACCTTTATTTGCGCCATCGTACTGCATATTTAAACCGTACATATTGTAAATTACATTTCCTTTATCTACGTTTCCTATGCTAACTAAAGCGGTTTCTTTAGAAAAAAATAAAGCGGTAGTACTTCTTATTGAGCCAACAGAGCCCGAGTAGAAATTTCTAATCACAAAACCATATAGCTCAAATCTTCTAACGCCATTTACGCTCAATATTGAGTTGGTGAATTGTGTAAAAGTAAACTTTTCGCCATCTAAAATTATTTTGGCTTTATTATACGAAGCAAAATCGCCAGCCTGTGTGCTGCCATCAATTACTATATCTGTGTTAATTTCCGGAAGTTCGGTTTGTATTTTTATCGTGTGTTCATCAACAGAAATACCAGGAATGTTAAAGTAAATGTAATCAACTTCGGTATTGCCGTTTGCATTGCTTTTGGTTATAGCATCTCTAAAAGAACCAGCTCCGCTGTCGTTATTATTTTTTACGGTAAAAACCTCCGAAAATCCATATTGATAGAATAAGATAAAAGCTGCCAGTAAAAATAATTTCCGTAGCATAAATGCGTTAAAATAAAAAATCCAGAAGACGATTAGTAAAAATCATTCTTCTGGATAAATATAAAGTTTTTATGCGATTTGTAAATTAACTCAGCAAACTTCTCCAGCTTACTTTGCTTTCTATGGTCCAGTGCAAATCTTTAATTTCAATACGTTGTTGCTCCATGGTATCTCTATGGCGGATGGTAACCGTATTATCTTCTAAAGTTTGGTGATCTACCGTGATGCAGAAAGGCGTACCAATCGCATCTTGCCTGCGGTAACGTTTACCAATCGCATCTTTTTCTTCATAAATACAGTTGAAATCAAATTTCAGCGCATCCATTACCTCACGAGCTTTTTCTGGCAAACCATCTTTTTTAGTTAATGGGAAAATAGCCGCTTTAATTGGTGCTAAGGCAGGGTGCAAACGCAATAAGGTTCTGCTGTCTTGTTTTTCTGGTGTACTCAAATCTTCCTCTTCCAATGCGTTAATCATCGTTAACAAGAACATTCTATCTAAACCAATCGAAGTTTCAATTACATAAGGCACGTAATTGCCGTAAGGTTTGCCGTTTTCATCCAGTTCGGCATCAAAATACTGCATTTTTTTACCGCTGTACTCTTGGTGTTGCGTTAAATCAAAATCAGTTCTACTGTGTATACCTTCTACCTCTTTAAATCCAAATGGAAATTCAAATTCAATATCGGTAGCCGCGTTAGCATAGTGGGCCAATTTTACGTGGTCGTGGTAACGGTATTTCTCTGGGGCTGTGCCCAAAGCTTTGTGCCATTTCAAACGAGCTTCTTTCCAATATTCGAACCATTTTTTATCCTCGCCTGGGCGTACAAAAAATTGCATTTCCATCTGTTCAAACTCACGCATACGCATAATGAACTGGCGGGCAATTACCTCATTTCTAAAAGCTTTACCAATTTGCGCAATCCCGAAAGGAATTTTCAACCTGCCCGTTTTTTGTACGTTCAAAAAGTTCACAAAAATACCTTGAGCCGTTTCGGGGCGAAGGTAAACCTTTTCGCTACCATCGGCCATGGCACCAAATTGCGTATCAAACATCAGGTTAAACTGGCGTACATCCGTCCAGTTTCTGGTGCCACTAACCGGACAAGCAATTTCATGCTCTTCAATTAATACCTTTAAGCGAGGCAAATCTTCAGCCTTTAGGGCATCGTCCATATCGACTTGCAATTTTGCCGCCTTTTCGGTTTTGCCGTCTTTTTCGTATTTCGCAATTTTATCTTCCAATAACTGATCGGCACGGTAGCGTTTTTTGCTATCCTTATTGTCAATCATCGGGTCGTTAAAACCATCAACGTGGCCGCTGGCTTTCCAAACTTTTGGATGCATGAAGATCGCAGAATCAATACCTACAATATTCTCGTGCATCTGCACCATTGCTTTCCACCAATAGGTTTTAATGTTGTTTTTCAGTTCGGCGCCCAATTGCCCGTAGTCGTAAACGGCACTTAAGCCATCATATATTTCGCTGCTTTGAAATACAAAACCATATTCCTTCGCATGTGATATTACGTTTTTAAAAATTTCGTCGTTATTTTTCTGAGCCATAGTGGGGCAAAGATAATAAAAAGGTGGAGGGTTTAAAGGCGTAAGCTTTAAGGTTTTTGAAAATCAACTGTAGTGCATATCAGTTCCGAAAGTCCCGCTATACATTACAAGTCCGCACTCGCTAGGCTCGCTTGCGGGCTTTTCATTTCTATCAGGTTTAATTAACAAACGTTAACATTTCAAACTTTGCGTTCTCTGCGAAACTCTTCTATCCTTTGCGTTAAAAACTGATCATCAACTAGTATGAACTTAGGTGTCTTAGATGGTAAAAAAATAAACATTAACAAACGTTAACATCTCAAACTTTGCGTTCTCTGCGAAACTCTTCTATCCTTTGCGTTAAAAACTGATCATCAACTAGTATGAGCTTAGGTATCTTAGATGGTGAAAAAAATAAACATTAACAAACGTTAACATTTCAAACTTTGCGTTCTCTGCGAAACTCTTCCATCCTTTGCGTTAAAAACTGATCATCAACTAGTATGAGCTTAGGTATCTTAGATGGTGAAAAAAATAAACATTAACAAACGTTAACATTTCAAACTTTGCGTTCTCTGCGAAACTCTTCCATCCTTTGCGTTAAAAACTGATCATCAACTAGTATGAGCTTAGGTATCTTAGATGGTGAAAAAAATAAACATTAACAAACGTTAACATTTCAAACTTTGCGTTCTCTGCGAAACTCTTCCATCCTTTGCGTTAAAAACTGATCATCAACTAGTATGAGCTTAGGTATCTTAGATGGTGAAAAAAATAAACATTAACAAACGTTAACATTTCAAACTTTGCGTTCTCTGCGAAACTCTTCCATCCTTTGCGTTAAAAACTGATCATCAACTAGTATGAACTTAGGTGTCTTAGATGGTAAAAAAATAAACATTAACAAACGTTAACATCTCAAACTTTGCGTTCTCTGCGAAACTCTTCTATCCTTTGCGTTAAAAACTGATCATCAACTAGTATGAGCTTAGGTGCCTTAGATGGTAAAAAAATAAACGCAAAGTTTTTCGAAGTTTTAGCGAAGCACCGCAAAGAACGATTATACTAAAGCAAGCTAAATCTCTTGCATGGTTAAAAAAGGAATAAATCTAAATTTTTCCTACATTCGGATGTTTACAGAAGGAAGATAAATTAATGAAAAGGATACTTTCCATAGATGGCGGTGGTATTCGTGGTATTATACCAGGGATGATTTTGGTAGCATTGGAAGATAAAATTCAGCGAGCAACCCAAAACCCCAATGCCCATCTTACCGATTATTTCGATTTTTTTGCTGGCACAAGTACAGGCGGTATCTTGTTATCAATACTGTTGTGCCCTAGCGATGATGAGCCCACTAAGCAAAAATATAGTGCAAAACAAGCGCTTGATATATACCTTAATCATGGAGTAGAAATATTTGCCGCAAAACCATGGCGTCGTTTCCTTAGTAAATTTGGTTTGCTGAGCGAGCTTTATGATGCTACAATTTTAGAAAAAGTGCTTTATGGTTATTTTGGAGATAAAAAATTAAGTGAATTGATCAGGCCTTGTATCATCACGGCTTACGATATCGAACTCCGTAAAAACCATCTCTTTCGCCAACAGAAAGCAATTTCTCATGGTGATTCTCGTGATTTCTTCATTAGAGATGTTTGTAGAGCAACTTCAGCTGCGCCAACCTATTTCTCAGTGGCAGAAATTTTCTCATTGGCCAAAACACGCTATCCTTTGGTAGATGGTGGCGTATTTGCGCATAACCCTTCGTTATCAGCTTTGCTGGAGGTTATTAAAAACTACAATACTTATAAAATAGATGATTTTTGGGTGCTATCGCTTGGTACGGGACTATCTAAAATATCTTATAACTACGAAGATTTTAAAAAGAAACGAGCAATTTCCATAGGTCCGGCTTTGGTAGATATCATGAGCAGCAGCTCGGCAGAAAGCACAGATTATTTTATGAAACAGCTTTTCCACTCAGTTAAAAAAAGTGGTAATTACATTCGTATAGAGCCCAATAACTTATCTTCAATTGATCCGGCTATGGATGCCGCTACACCGCATAACATTCAAAAAATTATTTCGCTTGCCGATAAATTGGTTAGCGAGAATGAAAATTTATTAGATCAAGTCGTTGCTGCACTTATCCAAGACAAAAAAAATAAAAAAGAAGATTCCGTTTGGAATTTTTTGAAGAGGTGAAGCATTTGGCACAACTAAACGTCCTTAAATTTCTTGGCTGGTAAAACAAAAACTACCTTTGCATTTCATCATCGTTAAAAAAATTAGATGAAAAAAATACAACTCTTATTTTTAGCAATTGCTTTATCCGGGCTTGCCTGTATTGCGCCAGCTAAACATTATTACATTAGCTTTAAAACGGCTAAAGAATTTCAAGATTTCTTGAACAAAAAAACGGGGAAATATCCTTTGTTAAGTGCGCACCGTGGTGGGCCAATGCCAGGTTTCCCCGAAAATGCCATTGAAACTTTTGAAAATGCCACCACTTATCAGCCTGTAATTATTGAGTTCGATGTGGCTTTAAGTAAAGATTCTACCTTAGTAATTATGCATGATGATAAGCTGGACCGAACTTCTACAGGTGCGGGTTTAGTTTCTTCTTATACTTACAACGAGCTGCAAAAGTTTACTTTAAAAGACGACGATGGAAAAGTAACCGATTTTAAAATCCCAACACTAGAAGAGGTGTTAAAGTGGGGTAAAAATAAAGTGCTTTTCACTATTGATATCAAAAGGGGAGTGCCTTACGAGAAAATTATTGCAGCTGTACGCAAAACTAAATCAGAAAACAATTCCATCATCATTACCTACAACGCCAATCAAGCAGCTAAGGTGCATGAGTTGGCGCCAGATTTGATGATTTCTGCTACAGTAAAGAGCCCCGAAGATTTGGAGCGTTTAAACCAAATGGGGGTGCCCAATGATAAAATTGTTGCCTTTGTAGGTGTTGCCGAGCCAGATCAAAGCCTTTATAAATATCTAAATAATAAGAAGATTAGTGCTATTTTGGGCACCATGGGCAACTTAGATAGAAGTGCAAAGGCAAATAAAAATAAACAGGTATATCGCAATTTGGTAGCCAATGGTGCCGATGTGCTTTCTACCGATGAGGTAGTTTTAGCTGGCGAGCAATTAGATGCTTATCGTAACGATAAGCAGTTGCGTTTTAAAAACTTAAAGCGATAATATTTTGAGTGTAATAGTAAGAAATTTAGCCAAACACTATGGTGAGCAAAAGGCCGTAAACCAAATTAATTTCGAAGCGAAGCCAGGTCGTATATTGGGCTTTTTAGGTCCAAATGGTGCTGGTAAATCTACCACCATGAAAATGCTGACAGGTTATTTGCAGCCTACTTCTGGCCAAGCCGAAATTGCAGGTAAAGACATGAAATTGGAGCCGCTAGAAATCAAAAAACTGATTGGTTACCTTCCAGAAAACACGCCTTTGTATATAGATATGTATGTTCGCGAGTTTTTAGGCTTTGTTGCCGAAACCTATGGGCTCAAAAACAGATCCCAACGGGTTGAAGATGTGATTAAATTGGTAGGTTTAACGCAAGAACAACACAAAAAAATCGGGATGCTATCTAAAGGCTACAAGCAACGTGTCGGTTTAGCACAAGCTATTATCCACCAACCTCAGGTACTGATTTTAGATGAGCCTACCTCTGGTTTAGACCCCAATCAGTTAACCGATATTAGGGCATTAATTAAAAACTTAGGTAAGGATAAAACCGTAATTATTTCTACACATATCATGCAAGAAGTGGAAGCGCTTTGCGATGATGTGATCATTATCAATAAAGGTGCTTTGGTAGCTAACGCAGCCATTGCCGATCTTAAAAAAGAGCATGCAGGAGCTTCTTTGGAAGATATTTTTAAAAAATTAACGCAGTAATTCATTGCTATTTAAGAAATCCACTTTAAGTTTACCCATCAATATGAAATTTAAGCTATTCGTTGTTATGTTTTTTGTAGCTATGTCACTTTCGTTTAGTGCGCAAGCTCAACAAATCAAAATTGGTTTGGCTCCAGAAATTAACCTGCCTACTGGCAACGCCTCCAGTATTAGTGGCGTGGGCTTTGGTGGTGCTGTAAAGGCCGAAATTGGCATTGCCGATAAGTATGCCATTACCGCCAATGGTGGTTATAATCTGTTTTTAACCAAAAGAAAATTAGGGACTAAATTAGCAAATATAGAAGCCGTACCAATTAAGTTGGGTTTTAAGCATTATCCAAGTCAAGATTTCTATATCGAAGGACAAGCAGGTGCTGCATTTCATGTCGGCGGCGCTTCTAAAACATCCTTTGTTTGGTCGCCAGGGTTTGGAACCTATATTAAAACAGGCAGCGCTAACAGCAAGTTAGAATTTGGACTGCGTTACGAAGCTTGGACCAATACAAGTTATGGGGCAACTACTACACTAAAAACTACAAGTTTCAGCTTTATTGGCTTAAAGTTAGGTTACGTTTTTGGGATGTAATTGAAAATTATTCTGTTGATTTTCATTTGTTTGTAATTTTTTTGATGCTTTTGCGTAACGATTGGCAGTATTGTTGCGTCTATTGGAACGATTATTAATCATTAAAACAAATTTAAATTACTTAAAATGAAAAAATTATTATTATCATTTGCTCTTGTAGCTGGCTTAGGTTTAGCTGCTAACGCACAAACAGAAGGTGCAGTTAGAAAATTAAGCATTGGTGCTGAATTTGGTTTTCCTACAGGAGAAGGTTCTGAAGACAATATGATTGTAGGAGGATCTTTGCAGTATGAGCACCCAGTTGCAAAATCATTTAACATTACTGGTTCTGCAGGTTATTTATCTAACATGTTAACGGGAGACACAAAAGATGCAGTTAAAGCGTTTGGCGGAAAGACTAGCTATGGCTTCATTCCAGTGAAAGCAGGTGGTAAATACTACTTTGGTGGTAACTTTTATGGTGCTGCAGAATTAGGTGCTGCAATTGCCACAGAAGAAGGAATGGGTACTGCATTTGCTTATGCTCCTAGCTTAGGCGCTTCATTTTCATTGGCAGATAAATCAAGCTTAGATTTTGGTGTACGTTATGAAACTTGGTCCAAAGATGGTTCTTCATCTTTTGTAGGCTTAAGATTGGCTTATGCGTTCGGCCTATAAGAAATAAATTATAAAATATTATAATGAAAGCCCTGTTTTTAAAAAATAGGGCTTTTTTATTTCCACTAAATTTATAGTTTTGCATCTAATTAATTAACATTCAAAAAAATAATCAAATTAAAATGAAAAAAATTTTTCTATTATTAACGCTCGCAGCTGGTTTAACCTCTGCTGTTAATGCTCAAGACAAACCTGTTTCTTTTGGAGTTAAAGCTGGTGTTGCTTTTCCCAATCTAACTTTCTCTGCAATGGGCACGTCAGTTAGTCTCGATTCAAAAACAACATTTTATGTTGGTGGTATCGCCGATATTAAAGTTTCCAAAATGTTTTCAGTTCAACCTGGTTTAACCTTTATGAGTAAGGGGACTAAATCTGGGGGAGCTTTGTTTGAGGATGAAGATATGGATGCATCTATTAACATCTCATACTTAGAATTGCCGGTTAATTTGGTTGCAAATTTTGAGACAGGTTCTGGTAAATTTTTTGTAGGCGCTGGTCCTTATGCAGCCTATGCGTTATCAGGGAATGGTAAATCAGATGGTGTTAAAGAAGATATGCCATTTGGCTCAAATGATGGTGAGTTTAAAAGAATGGATTTTGGTTTGAACTTCCTAGCTGGGTACCAACTAACTAACGGTTTAAATTTTCACGCTGGTTATGGTTTAGGCTTAGGAAAAATAATGAATGATGAAAGTTCAGGTATTGATGTTGCAGTTAAAAACAAAGTTTTCTCTGTTGGCCTAGGCTTCAACTTTTAAGAAGAAATAAAAAATAATTAAAGCCTTTCCGATTTTTCGGGAGGGCTTTTTTGTTTTAATAGATATTGCATAACTTCGTCACTCTTAAACCAAAGCATGTTAGCAGTATTTAAAAGAGAATTATTCAGTTTCCTCAGTTCAGCTATGGCCTACATTACCATTGGCATATTTTTGTTGGCCTGCGGTTTAATGTTTTGGT